>ENA-UOTZ01001808-UOTZ01001808.1-compost-metagenome-genome-assembly--contig:-NODE-1808-length-13176-cov-16.289869_pt1 | contig 13176 bp, 8 predicted proteins | sample MGYA00238144_ERZ746983 | MGnify/ENA primary metagenome ERZ746983 (study PRJEB28759, sample SAMN06268863) | compost metagenome | isolation source: single cell | place: USA: California, Emeryville, Joint...
GGTGTTTAAAGCAGCAGTTTCATAGAATAAAACATTTCAGATTTTCAACGGAAGAGATGCAAACATGATTTTCTTTACAAAAATTCCACAATCAAGGCAGAAATCCACAGGAGAGGACTCTTCTTGCTTCGCTACCCTCACAGAAAGCATCTTTGCCTCATTTTTGCAAGTGTTTGAGTAGGGAATACTTTTCACATTAGCGTTGAACGCATGAAACGCTAAAAGATTTGGACAATAAAAAATTAATAGAATGCATGGAATTTTAAAAAGGTTTATTTAATTTTTTTGTTTGGTTTAACTATTTTGAATAAAACTATCTTCTAATCCAGATGCATTACCTAATTAACGTTTTGAAAACAACCGACTAATCAACGCATGTGCTTTAATCAACTTCTTGATTAAAAGGATACACTTAAATTATCGCAAATTCCTTCCTCAAACTTTCGCCCTCAATATCAAGCTCACTGAGAAGCATGTGTCTTATCAGTGTACGCTCTAACTTACCCCTGCCGAAGAAAGATGGAATATTGGGTCTGTAAAACTTATTGCATGACTCGTAGTGTCACCTTGAACTCATAATTTGCTAATTCTTGGGAACATTTGATTGCTTCTATCGCCTAAGAAAGGCTATTCAGCTTGCAGATAATCCCAAGCAAGTTTTTGTTGTGTTGAAACCAAATTATAAGCAATTCTTTCTGCTCTCAATCCTTATTTCCTTATTGATATGTTGACAAGAAGAGATCGAAATATAGATTTATCGATAATAAACCGACAGAAAAATCCAGGTATGACTCTTCATAATTTAACTGCGCTTTCTAAACTAAACATGCCTTGGTTGAGAAAGGAATTAATTGCTACTTTAACGTAGCTGTGTCTCATTTTCATTCATTCATCAGGACAACCTCCCTCCAAACCGGAAACTATAATATGGTATTCATGAAAAAAGAAACTGAGTCGTTGAACACTATTCTGTGATGTTTAGGGTTTTATTGAGAGCGATTTCATCAAGATTATATATTCATAAAAGTCTGCCACATTTGTAATAACTAGGGCAGGCTGGAGCCATTTCAACTTTTTTTTTTTTCTTTCCCTCTTCTCTCAGAAATTCTTGTTTATTTGCAATAAAATTGTAACTCTTTGTTTTTTTTTTGACTTTAAGCATCTCGAGAGCATCTTTGAATATCAAGGTGCCTCATATCATTGATGGTATCTGAGCGAATACACAAAGCTAGATTTGTATTTTCGAAAAAACCCTTTTAAACCTTGAAAATTGATTGGAATTTATTTCATTTCATTAAAAAGGATAAAAAATGGTTGAACCAATCCGCTCGACATGCGGCTCTTACATCATATTGCAAACGCTTGGCGAAGGCTCCTTTGGAACGTACTCAACATCTCTCGCGAATCTCATATTTATTGACTTTACCTAGAGTAAAGAAAGCCCTCAATATCGACACAGAAACTCTTGTAGCTCTAAAAGTGATGAAGCCAAACACTCTTGACACGAAACTCGAGAAAGAGATCTCAGCGCTGCAAATGCTCAAGCACCCAAACATAGCCAACATCATTGAAATCCTCTACAAAGCAAGCTACAAAAAGAAAAATGGCAAAGTAGTTACTCGCGATGTTATTGTTATGGAACTCGCAGATAAAGCAGACCTATTCGCTTTTCTGAAGCTTTCTTTCAATCTATCTCCCTCTGGATTTCCCGAGCCAATACTCCGTGGGCTTGTCCGTCAATTAGTGGAAGTGGTTGAATATTGTCATCAGAATGGCATCGTTCATAGAGATATCAAGCCGGAGAATATACTCCTAGACGCTGAATACAACATTAAACTCGCAGACTTTGGCTGGGCTGCGGTTATCGATAATAAATACCATAAAACTATCGCAGGGACAAAATAGTAATATGACGCCATTGTATCTTAATCACCTCTCATTGTAACTAGTTACGAGGCACCCGAGATGAGAACGGAAGAAGGATATGAGCTCGAGCCTATCGATATTTTTGCTTTAGGAGCGGTGTTATTCTCGATGAAATGCGGCCATCGTCCTTTCGGCACCTCGAAATCGGTCGACCCATTCTATAAACTGATCCTGAATGGACAATATGAGTCGTTTTGGGAGAAACACAGCAAAGTTAAAGGAGTCAAAGATTTTTTTAGCGATGATTTCAAAGAGCTAATCCAAGGAATGATCGATCCAGACCCTAAAAAGCGATTTACTATCAATGATATTAAATATTCGGCCTGGTACACTGGTGAAACAGCAGAAAAAAGCACAATAAGCACAGAATTAAGCAAGTTGGATAAAGGATTACAATTAATCTGCAGAATAGAGGAAGAGAAGCGCAAGATCGCGAAGCAAATTGCGAAATTAGAAGAAAATAGCATTGTTATCACGGACCCAGGAGATTATAAAGAATACCGTGGGAACCAAGCTGATGTAATAAAACAGTGTTTCTGGGTTAAATTATTTAATGTCTCATAACCTAGACGAGCAAGCTTGACGAACAATTAGCTGAACTTGACGTCAATTTGGACTCGGGTGTAAGAGCTATAACCCCTTTCAATCAAAAGCAAGGATCAGCGATATCGTTGAATGTAGCTTGTGATCTGGACTATTTTTTTAAGTGTCTTGTGCTGGCTGCCAAAGTATTACTTGAAGACGTAGAGGTGTCGGCGGCTACTTATAAGGTGAATGCTTTGCTTTGTGTGAAGTTTGTTCTAAGTATTCAATAGATAAAAGGGTCGGTGGATTTTCCAGGAAACCCCAGTAGTGCGCAAATTGCTATGAAAATGTTTAAATGTGGGACTGAAGGAGAATATATTGTGGAATTCTATAAGAAACAGGTATGAGATAGAAAATAGAAGTTTTCAATTAATGGTTACTAGGCTGACTATTGCGACTTTGTGGACTTTCTGTTTCAGAAATTCATTCCCGAGGTGAAGAAACTGATAGTCGAAGAAAAGCATTGAAAAAAACAACGATAGATTGGATGGATATCTTCAAATCTCACGAGTTCTCATATCTAAAGGATGTATACATTTATTTTTCAAAAACTTTAAGTCTTTTATGTTCGTAAATTTACTGAACTGATTTGCATGCATCATGAGCCACATTTCATTATGCAGTAAAAACTTCTCAGCTTTTTTAATCTTTCTCTTTCTCTCATTTTGATGTGGCAATTCCTGATGAAATGAAGATGAAAGATATAATATATATTTCCTGTTTTGCTCGATGATAGTCAGAACTTTGACTACAGAAAAGTTAATAATACAATTAGTGAAACAACAATTACATGCTAATAGAAAGCATGAAAATTATCAAAAGAACAATTAAACAGATATGTCTATACTGAAACCAAAGATGCAATTTTCAAAAGGCGGATCTGGATCTAAGTTGCCAATTCATCATGAATCTACATGATTTTTTAAATTAGAACTCCTAGCAGAAAATAAACAGATCTCAAGTAGTGATGTTATCAAATCAATCTATTAAGTATTCACATTATTTCAAAACACCGGCCAAAAAATGCGGTTATCTTATCGATTTTCTGTCCGATACATTCTCTTTATAAATTTTCTTTTTCTCTTGCAGTTTTCTTTTGAGCGCAAGATATTTCGCCAAATCTTCCTCCTCTTCATCTTCACTTGAACTGATATCGTGCAATATTTGCATCGATAATTTCCGGACTTTTCTTGCAGAGGAGTTTGCTATTACAGGAACTGTTACAACTCCACTCCCAAAGCACTATTGTTTACCTGTTTTTCTCATACTTATGCGGCTTGACTCTTTATTTTCAAAGGATAGTCCAGCGGCAGTCTTTTCGCCTTGGATTCACATAATCAGCTCCAATCAAAATGCGAAGCAAATTTACTTAAAATCTTTGACTTAAAATCCGTAATACTATCCTTGACGAACTGCAGTCGAGCTTCGATTTCACTCGCAACATCAGCAAATGGTTTTTTATCATTGGGTACTAGCTTTCCCTGACTTTCACGCCTCTCAGTTGCGTGAGAATACTGATTTTCCTTATTTTTGCTCAATGAAGTACCCTCAAAGTGTTTCTTTGTAATGTTGCTTTGCACATAAGGAGGAAGCGTTTTCTCTTTCAACCCATGTCTACTTTCATCTAAGACGACATTATATAAACAAGTACTAAATCAAAAAGGAACCTGCAAATGTAAAATTTCTGTTGCTTTGATAGAAACTGAGTTTCGATTCAATTTGTTGTTGAGACCGCTCTTTAATGTCTTTGATTTTTCGGTGAAGCTCCATCTCAGCGAATTTGAGTTGATTTTCGTATTCTTCTTTTAGTCTCTGTTTGGTTTTCTCAAATTCCTTAAAAAAAGCTTAGCATTTCTGCCATTAAATGATTCTCTGTACTTTGATAGCAGAGTTTATTTGATGATCAGCAAGTTGTAGCACTTCGACTCTAAGCCGCTCGAGCTCTTGCAAGGCATTGTCTGCTCTTTGTTGTGCTGCTCTCAATTCATTCATTTTTCCAGTCACAAGCAGATCTGTCTCTCCATTAGTTGAATAGTAGCTTTCTTCTGTATATTCAGATGTTTTTCGATTGCTAGTTTCTGTTTCATGTGAGTCTCTAGCTGCGGTTTTGGATATTATGCCCATTTTCTCTCTTGAGAATGCGATGTCTTCGTCAAGATGCTTTAGTTTGCTTTTAATCTCGAGCAATGCGCCACTTCTAGCAGCGGCTCTTTCAGAGTTGCGTCTATTTCTCAGAACCTCTGACATTTTTATTCAATTTTTAAATTTACTAACTGCTATGTTCCAAATCATATTACTTTGAGTACCAAAAAGGTGAGATTCTGATAACTAATTAGTTAAAAGAAGGCTAGATAATAAGCTGCTTCAAGAATTACAGTGCGCTGTGTAGGTGCGTCATAGAGTTGAGATACCATAAGTTATTCGTGATGTTATACACTTTTGCTAGGTTACATAGTTCCCGATATGAATGAGCTATTGTTGACTAATGCATGTGCTTTTAAATTAAAACAAAAAAAGAAACTAGGCTTCAAGCGAAATAATGAAAGAGCGAGCCCTATTTGATATTCGTTTAAACACAGTGTTATTAATTTTTCCACTAAAAGTAATTTTTCGTTTGCATGTATTAAGCAAAAAGGAAGACAGGCCACAAGACATTAAGATAAATCTAAATCATATCGCTAACGGTTCAGAATTTTGAAAAATCACTTTGTTGTGCTGAAAGAAAAAATATAGGTTATTCTCTCATCTCGTAACTAGGATCAAACAAAACAGGAATCAAAAAAGAGCATTTAAGGCACTGTTATTAAAGTTATAAGAGACTTTCTGCGGGTTCAAACATTATTATCAGGACACTCCACAATTTATTCCGGCAGATCGGTATATTAACCTAACCATCCTTACTAATAATCTTAGATATGAAAAACTTAGCATTGATCAATCGATGGCAGCTCTACAGGTATTCACCTGATAGTTGGAGTGTCCCTTTTATTAATATAACTATGTGTATGCATTGACACTCAATTCTCATTATGTTTTAATCCGACTCATTCATTTGAAATTGACAAGTTAATGAGTCTGATGTTCAAAACAGAGGAGAGATTAAATATTACATAGAACTACTCAACAAAGAAATTTTAGAGCTCGTGCTTTTCGCGTTAACGAAAGGATTGACTTTTTTAGTAATTAATAAAATTCATTAGCGGAATGAAAGGTCATCAGCGTGATGACCGAACCAGCTAGCTTTTTAGGTTTTAATTGCAAATAAGCTCATTTCTGAAGCAATGTTTAGGTAAGTTAAACTCCCTGACAGAAATATAACTCATATTTGGAAATTCTCTGTTTGCTCTCCCTTTCTCTCCACAAAAGGAGAGCGCTTCTGAAATCATTAATCTTCTAAAATCATAATTCTGTCATAGCTTGAATGGATCTGCAGCTCTTGAAAAATCAACGACTGATGCCACATACCAAAGTGAACAATGCAATACAAATTTTACGAATGTTACAGAAGCACCAAACATAAAATATGCATAAAAAAACTCTAAAAGCCATTCAAAGCTACATGACAGTCGTATTTATCTCCTTGATAAACTAGCATGCTTTTCATTTATAATGCTTTATGCTAATAGTGATAGAGTGTTTGCCTCCTTGAATCATCGTCTGCAGAGCCGATCTGATAAAGCGAGGTGTTCGTTCCAGAATCTTTATCTCCTCTAGGCCGCTCAAGTTCAATCGTTTCAGCCCGACTCGAATCTCTATCTATACTTTTTCGCTTATAGCACTTATCCCTCATTCCTTTGACGAAGAGCTCCCTCACACTTTGTCCATACACCACTGCATCCAGAATCCCTTGTAAATGAGCCAACCTAATGGCAATACCATTGAACAAATCAGATGGTGCAGAATCTTTAGCGAGTGTTATCAAGTGCATAACTAAGAAAGGCGTCCAACAGAACACGAGAATTCCTGGATAAACGAGCAAGACATAGCTTTCTGTTTTATTCTCAACGACGTTGAGCGCATTCAGTTTGTTCAAAGCGAGTTTATACCAGATTAGACTTGCTATGATAGACAAAAATATCGGAAGGGTAATGCAGATTAAATAGTCGAAATCAGTGTCGACGTTTGCCACTCGGTGAATGCATGTTTTCTGATTCTCATCATAGTCCATAAAATCCGAAATAGCGCTGTATGTTACATTGATCGCAGACCAAATGGTCACAATCAGGATGAAATATTTCATTCTTGAGGAAACGATGTTGCTGTCTTGGGTTTTCAGGATAATATAGAAGGCATATGCGAAAAATCCGCCCCAGATGACAGATGCATTTAAACCAAGCACGCCGAATACGCCAAGGATTTTACAGTGCAGAGAGCTTGAAGGTTTCCAAATAAAATAGCTGAGCTTCGTGCAATAGAAAAGGAGGTCTGCAAGGCAGACTCCTAAGACCATTGCTGATAGTGGTCTTTGGTAGAGTTTCAGCGTCAATGAAGCAATTACAACTACTGTAGTTGAAATTACAGATAAGAGAATGAGAATGAAGAAATCCCAGCCATCGCTAAAGAAATATAAGTGAGTGTATCCGTCCTCCAGGTATCTTTCAGCATGAGGTTCGTTCATAATCGATCCAAGAGTTCAGCAGATAAAAATTAAATGATTTTAAATGATCGCAAGTTTAATTCAAGATATCTCCTCATTGTTCGTAAAGACTGTTACACTGCGATTTGACACCTTTGAAAATTATACATCAGTGGACTATAAAAGCCTCCCTAGTTGAGGAGATAAATACTGAGCTTAGTAGAGAGTGAGTAAGAGAATTTTTAGTGAATTCTTATAGGAATCGCGAGATCATACGAATTTTTTTTGTTGTTAATTTCTAACTATATACCAGATAATTCGCATTGGGAAGAAGCTAACGCCATTGGCAATGCGAATTTGGATTGAAATACGTGATTTGTCACTTTTTTTTTTTACTTTCTATTGACGCCTAATTTGAATTTTTCAGGCATAAAGTTGAAAAATGGAGAGTCTAATGAGAGCTATAGGAAATTTGAAAGGAAGTAATTACAGGAGGTAAGTAAAGGGAGCTGCCAGATATATCTACAAGTCTTTTGGAGTTTATTTCGTGCCGCGATACAGTAGAAACTGTTTTAATGTGTTGTTGAAAGTTTTTTCAATGGATTATTCGCATTAACAGTAAACCTAATGAATTTCAATGGTACTTGCATGACACTGAGAATTAATCAAGGCATGAGTAATATAAACAGAAGAACGGTCTACCTATATCTTACTACGTGCAAAAGAAAAAAAAAAATTTCTCGCCTACTTACGTCATATCAAAATAAAATTTATTCGTGTATTATTAACAATAAGAGTGAAATGTCGTCATAAATGTTTTATCAGATGCTAGACTGACTCCCATTGATGTGATGTTCAAAATAAAGGAGCTAGCAATGATAACTAAGAGAATTGCCAGGATAATCGACTGCCGTTGAGTCTTTTTAACGAACCACTTGGCTGCCCTGGATATTGGATATGAGATACTCGCAGCAACTAGTAAAAGAAAGACTAGTTCGAGAGAATTGAATATGTGGGACGATGTAATCGCAAAGAGACTTGAGAATTGACTACAGACAATGAGAATCGCAGTAGTTGCAGCCAATGGCTGAGGAGGGACTCCATACGATAGCATCAACGGAGCGATGAAAGAAGTGCCTCCTACGGCAACCGCTCCTGCAAGGATTCCAGCTCCAAAACAGACTAAAAAGATAGCCAAAGCTCTCCGAGGAGTTAATCGGACGTCCTCAGGGAGATACTCCCAGCCATTTTGATCTTTATGTTTTTGCCATTTGAACTGCAATCCAAGAGCTATGAAAAATAAGCTTAATTGCATGCAAATCATGAGTCCGTAGAGTCCCCAATAGGTAGGAGAGCAGTAGGCAACATTGGCTATTGAATGCAATTTATATTTTCCTATAATCAAATTCATCACAACAACTACCACCAGACTGAGAGCAGGCACCCAAATTTTTTGTATCGGAAAACACCTATACTCTCTCTTGAAGAGTTTTTTGTGCTCTTTCTGAAGATGCGGCGCTTGAGTTGGCGCTACCTCTTCCTTTTTCACATCACCCGGATGTGCTTCAATATCTTGGGCTTTTAAGTCTGTTTGAACGACCTTGTTTCTTTCAAGTGACTGTTTTTGTTCTCGTTCTCGAGCATCAGCGATAATTTTTTCAGGATCATCGACCAGCATTAGGCTGAGAATACTGCTGAATTGGAGTTCGTACAACTCGTTTTCTTCTTGAGAGTTATCGCCTTTGGGTACTGGAAGATAGTTCTGCGTTGAGGCTGTGGCTTGTCCAGATTTAACTCCTGGACCCATAGCATTTAGTGGGAGATGAGGAACATCTTTCTTCTCTGTATTCTTACGAGACCCTTCTTTTTGTACTGACTCTCTCTCATCCACTGTTGATTGAGTATTTGTTCTTTTTGGCAGTTCTTGCTGCGGTTGACCTTCTTCAGTAGTCACAGTGTCTTGAGCTTTCTCATTTGGAAGAGATGGATTTTTCGTGGGATTGCTCTCGGCTTTGATTTCAATTGCAATACCGGTTGGCTGCGGATTTGCAGAGCTTTTCGCCTTGTTGCCTTTACCGGCTGATTTTCGTTCCTTCTTGTAATGCATCCAGAATTTTTGACTGTTTTTGAGAGTGAAGTAAATAAGGATGCAGCAAATCAAGACGTAAATCACTACAGGAGCCAAAACACGATTCAATATGACTCCGATAGGAACTCCTGCAAACAAGCAAGGAACACATAGCATCAAGATGTTATAACAGATGAAAGGGCGATTGGTTGCAGGATTCTTCTTGGGTTTGATGTTTGCAAGAGAGGCAACGCCTCCTCCACAAACAATCGCATAAGTAACCAAGATGGCATTGTTAGGAGTAAAGTTATTCATCAATGTGAGATAAGGGACCACGAATCCACCAGCACCGACTCCTCCAGCAGTTCCAATCGCATTGATGATAACTGAAATAAGAGCGCCTCCAATCTCAAGAGCAGTGCTACTGGGAAGCAGTGGCTTATGAGTACAGACTTTCTTGGTGGTTCCTTGGCACAAATAAAACTTTGGACACTCAGAATCTGCTGTACATACTGCTCCTGGCGAAAGTTCTGCAGACTGGCATTGCGAAAGTACCGTTAGTAAGTAAAGTATTAGAATAAGACGTTTGGTCATTTTCTATTATTTAGTTAATATTCGATTAAAAAAAGAAGTCGGAGGTATATAAGTGGGATATTTTCGCCAGTGTTGACACGATACTGAATTGGATTAACTCTCAGGCGTTTTCCTGTATGAAGAATCACTCACAAGACTATTTTACAATATATTTTAAGATTGTTTCAGTTAGTCTTGAGGTTCTTCCTTTACGTTAAGAAAATACATGAACTTTTAAAGGTAAAATTCCTGACTAAAATGCTTCGTTGAAAATAAGGTGTTTCGTTAGTGGATCTAGGGTTAAATGAACAAAAACAAGAACTGCTTCATAATGGAGAAGCTGAACTCTAAGAAAGCTATAATCAGAATAATGTTGCTGTTGATGCAAATAATCTTTTCTCCGCTTTCTAAAAGATTATTATTAAGATATGGGTTGATGCTCCCTGAATCATATCTTAGCTCTCAGAGTCCAGAAGGGATTTCAGAAATACTTTTACGAATTTGATTAATAGTCAGCATTTCGGTTCTGCTCCCATTCTTTTGATCAGATACCTGCGACTATTTTCTAATATTTGACTAAATACCCGCAATTTGATATTTACTGGCCAAATGAAAAAGATTATTCAAAACAAATACCAGCACAGAATTCACTCTTCTTAAGAACTTTTTTTTGCTGGCAAAATTAACTCCAGTTGGAATTATTAGGAGTTAACTAATCACTATTCTGAAGAACCCTCAAACTGATCCTGTGATCACGAGCTTTGATAAGCAATTCATAGAGAAATGACTTGCTATCACACTGAATGAAGAGAATGGATCGCTAGATGATTTAAGATAAATTAAAATCTCTGTAATTGTCAAAAGGAAACGCTAACCAATAGACCTAAAGTAGACAGCTTAGTTGAGCCTCAGAAAAACAGTTACCTTGTTATCGGCCTCACAGAAAACTGTAGCAATTCTGCAGGAATCAAATGAGGATCAAAGAAGCCAATGTTTGTAGACTCAGGTCAGAAGAAAAAAAAAAAATGGAAATTGAGAATACTTCGTGAGTATTACCAATTAAGTAATCACCTTTCCTGCTTGATGGCAGCATAACCTTTCCTTCAACTATTCGATAAGATAAGCATTCTATTCTGTCGAGAAAAGAGACTTCTTCAATATTATTGGAAACTATACTTACTGTGTTCCAAAGCGCATGGCAATTATTCGTTTCCTTTAAGAAATAAGTGAGTCTACAGTCGAGATATCCAAAAATTCAATGTCTATTAAATCGGAGATATTTGGTATATTCCCAGCATTGTATGAGAAAACCGGTTGGACTCTTCTGTAAAACCGCCTTCTCATCAAATTCTTGGGGTAATAAAATCGTAGAGTCGAGAAAAGGATATGCCTCGTGAAAGATGAAAGATTCGTCATGATTTGATCAAAGGCATTCCGAAGACCTTCTAAAAGCATCTGATGATATCTGATTGCATTTGAGTTCGGAAGAATTTAATTCAAAAATAAATGATTTCTAATTTCCAAGAGAGTCCTCTATGCCTGATATGTAACAAAATTCACCATGAGAACTGATCCTATACTTTGGAACAGCTATTTTTGGCTCAGATTAATATTGATATGATGACTTTGAATAAACAAAAACAATAAGAGCACAGTAACTCAACCCAGACGATCCACTAAATTAGTCTTAAACTCACTAAGGTAAAACAAATGGCAAATATTATAAAACACGTTCATACAGAATGAGTCTCACTGTTCAAATATCAACCTCTGAATCTTATGACTACTTTGCTTTCTCTTTCAGAGTAAGTTCTTTTATTCCCTTTGGTGCCAAACCTTTCTTCATCGACGTCAAGTATTCTCCCATGAAAGTTATACCGCCGATTATCAGCAGAGATTTTCGTCCCAAACTGATTAAAGCCATCATTTTAACATCTTTAGAATCGGTTACGAATTTTTTGAATTTAACTGGGCCGTCTACTCCTTTTTTCGCCAACTCTTTCAAATTATGCGCAACAATTTCCGCTGTATTTCGCAAGTTAGAGATGTTTTTCTCTTCGTTAGCTCGGGTAATGCAGCAGTCTCCGACAGCAAAAATATGTTTGATAGGATGGTATTTTTCATCACAAATCTGGAAAAATTCATTGACTCGCACTCTTCCTCTCTCATCTCGATAGTTCAAGAAGTTTTTATTCAAGATATTGTCTTCTATAGGGAAATGATTTCCAGTACAGTCGTAAACGAGGTCGAAGTCCTCGGCTGAAGGAGCCTCTTTTTTAGAATCAACGATTTTGACTCCAAGTTCCTCAAGGCACGGTCTTGTTTTTTGCTGCGCCTTAGGAATGAATCGAGGAAGAACTTCTCCTCTAGGACAGGCGAGAACGACTTGCTTTCCGATAAGAGCAAGCTCAGCGGCCACTTCAACACCGACAACTCCGGCTCCTCTGACCAGAACCTTTTTGGCATTGAGAACTTTCTCTTGAACCGCCTTGATTTTGACTCTGTGGTCACCGAGAGTCTTTAACTCGAAGTTAGGCTTCATTGAAGAGGGATACAAAGCTCCAGTTGCAATTAGACAGTAATCGAATTCAATGGTCTGAAGTCCGTGTGCTGTTTGTACAACGACGGCATTTGCTTGAAGTTCGATAGCTTTTCCATGAATAAAGCTATCTCTGAGGATAGAGTTTTCATAAAGCAATGACATAGTCTCATGTGCAGCTTGACCGGTGTAGTAGTAGTGCATGGCTGGTGCGACTTCGAGGAAGTCTTTGGCGTCGATGACTTTGATGTCGAAGACTTTGTGAAGAGCCTTGTAGGCTTCTAGTCCAGCGAAGCTTCCTCCAATGACAACAAGTCTTGGTCGAATTTCAGGGACATTTGAGCATGAGTTTCCCATTTAGGTTTCTTGAGTTGTGTGTGTGAGTTTATTGATTATTTGGTTTTGTTTATTTGTTGTTTTCTTTTCGTTCTTGAGGGTATAAAAAGCCCGCAGAAGTGACTCCTGAAAATATTTTTACAAGGTTCAGTTCATCAGGATTCACACTCCAGAACTCTGAATCACGTATTTCCCAATAGCATCGTAAGGTCAAGCTCTCGTAAGGCTACGACCCTTTTAAGACAATTGCTTCTGAAAAGCCGTTTTGGGAACGAAAATGCCTTTTGTAAGCGATTAAAAACTATTTTAGCGTCAGATAAATAACTAAATTACTAACCTGTTTTTAAAATTTAAATGGCGAGACTTGAAATTTAAGGCTCAAATTTCAAAAATACTTCGTTTTCTCAGCTGTAGCGATTGAAATGTGAAGAGACTAGCCCAATGTTGAGTTCACCTGCCACAACAACTTCCTAAATTAACTTTGTTGCTGACGAAGGGATGACGATGTGTCGGTTATGAATCACTCGTTATTAAACAAATTAAATAAACAGTCAAATAAATTAAGTAAATTCA
>ENA-UOTZ01001810-UOTZ01001810.1-compost-metagenome-genome-assembly--contig:-NODE-1810-length-13148-cov-11.691378_pt1 | contig 13148 bp, 7 predicted proteins | sample MGYA00238144_ERZ746983 | MGnify/ENA primary metagenome ERZ746983 (study PRJEB28759, sample SAMN06268863) | compost metagenome | isolation source: single cell | place: USA: California, Emeryville, Joint...
GGAGAGCTTCTATTCACTCAAGCTCAGTCATTCCATGCAATGACAGTGGGGCGCGATGTTTAGGTGGATATGAAGCAAATTGTTCTGAAGAGTTCACTGGACCTGTTTGTGCACAATGCAATACTGATAATGGATACCTTCCTGTTGGAAAGTCAAAGTGTTCCAAATGTCCATCGAAAAGTCAAATCTTAGTCACAGCAGTGTTTGTTTACATTGGAATGCTTGCTTACCAGATCTTCGTGATCTCCACGACTCTTAAAGATAATACAAAGACATATCAAGCCTCTTTAGAGTCCTCAGAAACTCCTCCTCTCCAGGTTGGTGCTTATATAGTCTTGCTAACGACATACTCGCAGATTTCTTCTGTCATCTCGAAGCTTGGAATAGGATATATTTCTCAGTTGCTTGGTGTCTCTAATGCTGTTGGAAATCCTAATCAGCAAGCTTCGTTCTCACTGGAATGTATCTATTATCTAGATGATGAGGACCCATTTAACACTTTCAAATTCAAAATCATCTTCTTTATTTTTTCTCCTGTGGCCAAACTATGCCTTATACTCGTCGGCGAACTTATTAGAGCCATAATCAAAAGAAAAGAAGAAGACAAAAAGAAGAAAGCTCTTGTAAGAATCGGAGTGGCTGCTGTTGTTTTGACTATGCTTGAACAGCCAGGCATCATTGGTGCCATCTGTGAGTATCTTTCTTGTGATTATTTGGACCCCACAGATGAACAAACATATGTCACTTCTGTACCAAACATTCATTGCGGCACAGAAGAATATAAATCATTTAGGAACATGGTTGTGGTCCCTGGACTTGTTGTTTGGGGTTGTGTGATTCCTTTGGTTATCTTCCTCTTCCTTTATAAAAACAGGAAAGTATTAGGAACATCTGAAATGGCTAGAAAAATATTCGGCAGCTTGTACAGTAACTACAGCCAAAAAGCATATTACTGGGGACTCGTAATTATGATTTTCAAAATCTGCATGTTCGTTCTGAACTCTGTCCTCACGATCTCCTTAGCTCAAAGAGAAGCCATTTTCTTGCTCGTGATTCATCTATACTTCCAATTCTACCAGCGTACCTCTCCTTACATCCACCAAGATCTCATAAAAACAGAGAAATATATGATGGCAGCATTCAAATGGACTTTAAGTCTTATCCTTTTGAAAGAAGTTTTAGAAATGCCAGAGGATAGCCTGTCTAGCAATTTTGTCATTCTACTCATCGCTGTAGTCAATGGGCTCTTTGTAGGACATGTGGTATTAAAGCTATTTGCAGAATACTTCAAGAAATTTGGAGAAGTATTGGTGAAAATAAAAGCTTGGTATTCGAAAAAGACAAGTCGAGTGAAGAAGACTAGAAACATTTATATGCAAGGGGCCAAGATAGACAATACAATAGAACACACTGTGACCTTCTCACCAGAACTATCCATAAAGTAAATTTATTGATTTTGTCTCACGTGTAATTTGATCTCTTTCTCCAATAAATAGAGATACTTCAAATACAGATCGAGTTATCTAAATAACTCGTGATTATTGCTGAGAAAAACAGCTTTCCTCATGGAATACTATAAGAGAAATCGATTATGGAAAACTCCACTCCAGTTCATTTTTTGTTTTTTGATCGGAGTGAGCTTATGATTTCGGTCACTGAATGATTTTTATAAATCGCTAAGATGATTACTAATTATTCTTCAAGTATCTTTGTTTTTCATAGTCTTTGCATAATGAATACAAACTCTATATCGGTTTCTCTAATCATCCACTAAAATTCTCCTGAACAGTTGAGCTGTCGAAAATTTTCCGAATGCATGATTAAATCTACAGCATCGTTCCCAACAGAAAAGTTGTATACTCAAATTTGATTAAATTATATTATTCATTGTTTACACATGACAAACTTTCTTCAAAGTTTCTAAAATTCCTACCCAGCTAATTCTCTCTCTTTATATGCATAAATAGAAAAATAGAAAAAGATAAAAGCCTATCTGATTTGAATACAATCATTAAGTGGATCCTATTTCATTCGAAGACCTTGTTTGAAGACTGCGAGTCAATTAACCCAGATAACTTCTTGCTACAAATTATTGAAGCCATAGCAAACAGTAGAGTTGCATCTAAAATCTGATTTAGCTGGACAACCACTAAATTCTTCTCAATCTCGATGTGAAGCGTGCACTCTGACAATATCTTGAAGTCTATTCAAAAAATATAGTTCTCTATGCTAATTAGATCAGATAAATAATACTTCTGAAAGGGATCTTCAATACTGAAGCACAGAGGATATAAAACTAAAAGAGTAAACTGAACCCGTTGAAATTACAATAATAAAGTCTTTCTAACGCCTGGATTATCTCTTTTAATTGTTCTGTATGAGATGGAGTCCAAACGGTGATATGGTGGCGAGCGCTTCACAAGATAGCACAGTAGCTCTATTGGACTTCAAGACTGGAAAAAAACTGTATACTGGAAAGACTTCAGATAAAGGTAACTTTTCTCTGCTAGCCAGTAAAAACTCTTCTTATCATTCCTAGAACCTGCTACGTCTGTTTGTTTCATTTTAAAAACACCAGACTTAGTCATTACATCAAAAGAAAAATATTTAGGAGAATAAATTTGATGATGACGATTAGTTTTGAGAATTATTACCGCAAGTATATTCTATTCCAAATATGTCTCAGTTTCATCATGCATACTTCCTATCTATCAGAAAACAATGATTGGTTAGGGGAAACTGAAAACTCTAACCAGTAAACATAAGAGTGATCATTAAAAATCTTTCTTGGATTAGTTAGTCTCAAAACGGTGAGTCAGTTCTTAAATAATATAAGAATTTTAAGGACATGCTAGATTTTCAGTTAACGAAAAGTGATTCACAATTGCTACAGAAGATTAAAGTTAGATGAACGAATATTTTTTTTGTAATCGTAGCAGAGGTTCTAGCCGACAGCTTGAATTAGCTCAATTCATAGAAATAATTGTTTTAGGCTTTAGGAGGGAAATGTCCGCAATTAGAAATTAACCCAACTGCAGCTCTTGAAAATTATATCGATCTTACGATGAAAGCAGCTGCGATTCCTAAGAAAGAAATCAGTTTTGAAACGATGCTAATTATTAGATTTATGCTTCCTAGGAAGTTCATTTAATCCGGCATCATAAGAATGCTTAGTAGATAGAGGTTTTATATATTGGGTAAAGAAAAATGTGCCATAGATAGCTCCTCTGACTGGGAGTTAGAAAAATTATTTTTGAGTGCTTCCCGCTCCAGAGTGACGGTCTCTGGTAATTGTGAGCCTATCCCGCTCAAAATAAGAGCATTTTCGGTGCCCAACCACTATTACAGACAGAATAAATAAGTTTTTAATTATCAAAACTAATCTCAAGCTAATAAACGAAAATTTTATTAGCTAAGAGAATTAAATAAAGATCGGATTACATGGATTACATGATGATTATAGACGTCAACTTAGTGTGATATGCTATTGAAGATGCAGAACAAGAAATCCATAAAGAGAAAGCCTTACACCTTTTTTGGAAAGCAAAATTATTGTTTAAAATGAAAATAGAACACTCTTGAAAAAAAAGAATTCAAGACTTGAAAGGATTGTGGATTTATTTGAGTTTAGTAAATAAACAATGCACAGCATCTTTCTAAAGGAATTATATATGCAATAATTTCCAAATAATTTTTAGCCCTCTCAATAAGGTGTCAGCAACTCTCGCATATGATATTACGTTGTTTCAGCAGCATTGATTCTCTTAGTGTAATTCTAAAGAATAGACAATCTTATTTTAAGTTTAATGTCTAATTTAATATTTGAGGATATAGACTCTTCCGAAAATGCATTTTGAGTGCAAAGAAGCTGAGAGTTTCTTCAGTCAGGGGTAGCGCTAATCGTAATTTGGAAAAGTAAACCGCTTTGAGTCCATTTTAGAAACTTAGATCAGCAAACCAATTTGAAACTTCGAATCAATCCTAATGCTCTTTCGAAATCACAGAAGAGAGAATTTATTTTAAACAAAATTATTAAGGAATGATCCTGAGAACGAGAGTAATTTATAAGTTTTAGGCGGTGTGATTATTCGAGATTAATTACATTTGCGAAAACTTGTTTATTCTAATTAAATTCTTCAGCTATTTAATAAAGATCGATTTTGATAATCAAAAAAAAAATTTTAACATCTCTGCTATGCTCTTAATAAATTTGAAAAAGCCATGCTACACCATCCAGATAACAAAGTGGACGTCTACTTTAGATTTTCTATCCCTTCCAAGCTTAAAATATGAATCAAGCCTTTAAGTTCGTAGCATAAAACTTCTACTTATTTGTGATTCAAAAGAGAGGACAGAATCAGAGTCCTTTAGCTGAGTTCACTTGGAAAACTCGGATTAGAATATCGATTTGAGACTTTCATTATAACTCTTTCTCAATTAAATGAGAATAATTCTTGAGAAAAATTATTAAAGAAATTTAATATATGATTAAATGGAATTATTATCAGAAAGAAGAGTAAGTTTTCTATAAGATAAGAAAAATAAGTAGGCTGTTCTGTCTATATTAACTTTATTGCCCTTTTCAATATCGTTTCACATACACGATAAGTTTTAGCGATCCGTTCTGTATGAGAACCGCCTTGGTGAGGTTATTTTTTTATCTTTATCTTTTGAATGATTATATTTTCTCTCTAGGCACTGATTATGGAGATATAACATACAACTCACGTAGACTCTCATGCCTCCAAGACCAAAGATATTGTCAAACTTATCCGTAAGTCGAAGATTCACTCCCAATACAGTAATCATCAATCATAATTGAAACGTCGAATTTATTATACTCTTTAGAATCCGTGATCACTGGGCTTGATTTCAATCCTACTGGAGAGTTTATGGCTACCATTGACGAGGAAGACGTTTGCCTAATATCTGATGTTACCACAGTTAATTCCATATTTCATAAAAAATTTGGAGAGGAATCAGGTAAATTTGATTCCTAAGAAATTTTTTTCTGCCACACGAAAAATAGATCATTAAACTCTTGGCGATATCAATTTCACTCACTTTCTCAAACTCAACTATTAGACGAATTTGTACGCTGCAGATGGAGTACTAATGCGGACGAATCACTGATTTTGAAGTACGACTGGAACCGACTCAATCTCTTAGATGTTGAGAAGAAAACTCTAACTTTAAAGAGTTCTGTACAACTTGACGGAGGTACTTGCAGCTATAATTTGTTTTTACTCTTCTGTGAATTCAAATTTTTCGCTTCATGCATGATTCGTTTTCAATAAATCTCTTGGAGAAGGACAATATCTCTCTTTTCTTCAAATAAATCGAGAGATTAATACGTTAATTCTCAACAAAATATCATTGATTCATAAGAAATTTCTCACCCAAAACGAGTTTGGCCACGAACTTAGTTGAGCAAAAACTGGAATTTTAGATAGCTCACTAGAAGGTAATGTTAATGCGATAAAATTACTAGAGTTCATGAAATGTAGAGGGAAAATAGTTCAACTACCAATCTCGATTATTTCTAAGAAATTTGATCTGCTGCGAAGGAGCTTTTTTCTGAAAAATTGCAGGGTTCCTTCAACAGTTTTCAGATATTTGATCGATTTTTCTTCTCTACATTGAATTGCATGTAAACTCTCAGACTGCAGTGGTCATTGGATATACAAAGTCAGAGAAAGAAGTCTATGAAGGAAAAAGAAAGAGTTATAATTGCAGCCACAACTAAGGTCAAGTTGACTTTCCATGAAACAATATATTCCCAAAGCTCAAATTTATTATCATTAAAAACTGCTTATTATTAAATAGCGTCGATTTTTTTTCGAGGATCAAAGGAGAACTATTATCTAATGTGATAGATATCATTGTTGTGCTCTATCCGTCTTTTCTTGTATTTTAGACGACAAAGATGATGAAATATGAAATAACAAATAAAGACTGAGAAAATCGGTAATCATTCGGATTCTCATTCATATTTACTAATTTTTGTATTCAATGATGACCGTTCAGTGCCCTCTGTCGATCCACTCTTTTTCTCTGCTTACTTTATACTCTATCCTCGTCTAGATAAAGCATACTGATTGAGGAGGCTCTCTTTCTTTTGTAAGAAGATTTAATATTGAACCATTGTTATCATTAAATTACTTCCATTTGAACCAGTATAAATCACCTTGCCGGTCTTGAAGTCCAGCAGTTTAGCTGTCTTGTCATATGATGCAGTAGCAATCATATCACTACTTGGACTCCATCGTACACAAGTGATGCATTCTTCAAAATCAGAATCAAATCTCAGATATAATTCATTAAACAATTTAAAGAATCTTACGTGAGTGTATGCTTTCAAAATTCTGAGCGACTCCCGATTTTCTTTTGTCAAATATCCTTACAATCAGATCACCTCCTCCTGATACAAGCAAATTCCCGTTGTTTGGACAAACATCAATCCATCTGCTATCGTCTACAAGGAGCAAATAATAGAGCCGAGGAAGAATCAAATAAAGTAAGTAAAAAAAAAAGAGAGAATCATTCTTTGCCATTTAGACTGTTGGGAGAAAATCAACGAAGGAGCAGAAAATGAAGAGAAAATCAAGCAAAGATTTGCTAAAATTACAATAACCGTGGAGTTTGATCGTTTTCTTCAAAGTCAGGACTTTTTTCTCAGCGTCCAGGATATTGAGACAACTTTTCCAATGGCTCACGAAGATTATAGATTCGCCAGTATTGGTGCTCCATCGGCAACGACCAAAATAGCCTACAAATGAGTACATTAATAGAAAAGAAAAGTAGAAAATTTATAAAAGATCAAAAATAACTCAGATATTTGAGAGAAAGCATGCTGGAATGTTTAATTTACTATGTCCTCCTATGTCCAAATGGGAGCTACATCTGTCTGTGTTCACATCTGCTACCAAACACACACCAGCATTATCGAGAGTCACAATAGTTTCTCCAGAAGGGTTGATATCAAAACTCGAAACATGGGTGCCGTCTTTGATGCCAAATTGGTTGATTTAGAACAGGAAAATTCAAAGTTCACTTACACTCTGCATGGCTGTATTGTGCAAGCCATTTTGATTTTCTTAACAGCCTTACACTATAGCTCCCTTTCTGCGCAGAATATTCAATGCTCTGTAAGTGGTAAGCTATTTTCCTGCCTAACGAGATCGAAGCAAAAATATTTCTTCTTGCATTAAATGTTACGTCTCCAGGACCAACCACTAGAGGAGGAAATAATAATTAGAAGGATGAATATAGGGGATTGCTCTATTTGTTTTCATAGTGAAATTTATTGGATTTATGATACGTACAATTTGACTGAGAGTTGCCTCCGCAAACTTCTTCAAAAGAGTATATCTTCCTGGCTGATTTCCGTGACAAATCGAATATTGCCATATTTGCCCGATTTACACGTTTATCGTTGTTATGATTGAGAGAAACAAGCAATTTAGTATTTGGAATTTCTTTCACAAGCGTCTTATCACCTGAAAATTGAAGAAATTGGATTAGCATCAAAAATATAAAATGCATTCACCTTCTGTTATTTGAACTCCTTGAAAGTTTGCATAATTCTCTTTATTCTCTAGTTCTATCACCCTTATGTTATTGGATCTCCATGAAGACCAAGCGAGCAATGTTGGAGGTGTGATAGCGACCTCTTCTATTTGAGAAGATTCTGACTTTCGAGACCAAGTATTTCCCATTTGGTTGAGAGGTAATAAATTTCTGTATTCAAATAAAATAATTAATTTAGATAGCTGACTTCACAACTAGTTTTCGTAATTTGGTCAAGTTAGCGGTCTCGCTTGCCCTTTACATGAGACTTCGAATACTTCTAGGTTAGCAGATATGCCCAGGAAATGATGAACAGAAACTAAGAGTCGAAGAAAATATATTCATTTGAAGAAGTTTCTGGCGGTATCATCATTAAAATCTTATCTCATAATCACCACCTCTTCTTAGCAACTGGTGAGGGAGATGTGACCTATAATTCAAGAAGAAGTTTGCTGGGTACAATTCCTGTTAAAGGGAAGATAGAATACCATCTTTACAATTTCAACACTGGAAAGGCTGGAAATATTATAAAACTTATTCGAAAGTCGAAATGGCGGGGCTACCACAGCACATTATATGGTATTTAATAAAGTTTTTCAATTACAGCCTCATTTAACGAATTTTCATCCAGACAACTACATAATCAGCCTTGATTTCAACCCTACTGGAGAGACTGTGGCAACTTTTGACCGCTATGGGACTTTCTTAATTTCAGATATTGACACTGATAATTATAGCTTTCATTTGAACCTCGTGTTGAAGACCTACGAAGAAGGTATAGTTCTTTAACGATCTTCTTCCATTCTATAATGACCGCACATTTTTATTCTTGTTATATTAACATGCTCGATTCAATGGATACGAAAGCTCAATTAACACTCAAAAATCTCGAACTTCCATAGAATAGTCTTCGGAGTCTTTTTCATTTAATAAATTCGAAGAATACAGTTAACGAGAAATAGTTCATCCTTTCCGTGGATTCTAAATGAACGCTTTTGCTGCCCAATCAGTATTAATTAATCTAATTCTAAGCAATCTTATGGAGTATTGAAGTAAGTCTAGTGACCTTAGGCAACTTACAAAGCAAAAAGAGCTCCAAAAGATTGATATATCATATTATCTTGTATCCATTTACGATTCTATATCGAGTTCCTTTCCAAGGTAGACCTGTCCTGATTGTAAGCTCCATATCAGTCAAAATAAACGGCTTTTGAAAAATTCTTTAAAGCCCTGCATAAAGATAAAGAATTTAGAACAATCTAAACAAATTAGAATAGTCCGAGAGCAAAGATGAAGTTAATCAATTTTATTTTGTAACTCAGAAAACTACCTCAATGAAATTAATGATTCATTTGCGTCTATCTTCAGCTAGAGAAAGTTTTTCCAAGGAGACTGCCAACAATTTCTCAATTATACAGAAGAGAGTTCACTTATCTGACAACAAACCGTATTTTCTCGTATCGTCACAGAAATCAACAAAAAATACTTGCTCTTAGCGAAAGGGAAGGATCGAAGTGATCAGAAATATCGCTTTATCGCTCATATACTCGGTTCAGAGTCTCTCTTCAAAATAATTTCTTTCATCTATCACCTTGGTAATATAGCGGGTACCATTATACAGCGTATGTTCCGAATTCCTTGCCTGAATACGATTCTCGAAACCTCAGTCTGAGACGGCATAGTAGAGATTCATCGACATTGACTCTTGTATCATTCATTAGCGGTATTGAGAGCCGATCTAGGAGCGAAAGTATCAAAGCTATAAGTTAGTATTATGACAGTTCTCAAGTCAAATAAAAGATAATAGCGCCAGCTTTTCTGTTAGACAAGATCTTGGTATTTGTACAAGAATATCTTGTGGATATTCACTTGGCTAGTTGCCTATGCTAAAGGGCATTGAGGAAACTGCTTAAATTGTGAGAGGGCAAACATGCTATGAATCAAATTAGATTCCTGAAGTTTTCACTGAAATTACAAACTACCTTCATCAAGACTATGTACATCTTCTTTCCAGGATAATAATAGACGACAAATATTTTCATTAATATCGATACTTTTGAATCTTCGGAGGTGAGAATACTACTCCTTTTTTTTAAAAAAAAACAAAAAACAACATAGAATGCGTGGCTTAATGAACCTTAGTTATCCATTTATCCTACAAATCTTCTTTTTTTGAACCATGAGAAGATTATATTTATTCGAGTTGAGATACATTTTGCTTGCTCACAAATCAGTATTTCTAAAATCGATGAACGCGAGCTAATGTCTTCTGGCAGATCACACATACATTACCTTTACCTAGGATGAGATTTGCAAGCGGTTACCTTGATGAATGATATTTTATTAATTACGTTATTATCTGAGGATTTTGGTACACATTCGTTTCACTTCTTTTGCAGTCAGATAATGCTCGAATGTTTCGAACCTTATCAAATGATCGTCGTTTCTTGTCGAGAGCGACTGGAACTTGAGAAATATATCGTCATTAGATTAGTTCATCGCTCAAAGGCCTGAAAACTGCTCACCTTGTTTTGGTTCATAAAGAAATGAAAAAAATATAGTTTCGACGGAATTTCAGCAACAGCAGATCAGACAATTTCCCCCTTCAAAAAAAAACAAACAACAGCAACAATTTTTTCTGTCCAAATTTCAGTCAGTCGAAGATTCTTGGGCTGTTGTGGCATTTTGATATGGCTAAGTTTCAAACAGCGCTATATATCAATTCATACTTCATGAAAATATCTCTGCTACACTATCTGTTCTACTGAAGTCGATGGATCAGTTTTGGTTGTTTTCTGATCTTTAGCGTTAGAGCGTGATGCTCTGTCCATAGGTTCCTAAGTAGTCTTCCTCACATAATGATTGATTTCCTAAATGGAAGCAAAGGATAGGTGTAATTATACCATCATAGCTGATAGATGAGATTATGTGACGATTTGCTAAATCCTTTTTCTGTAGTAGCAGGAAAATGAATTTTCCTTGTTAATTTTGATTGAATTTTACTAGGAGATTCATAATAACAATGAAAAACATTTATAAATGAGCAGTCTTTTCGTGGCAGAATATCATTCATATCATTCGGACTTGATGCGAAAGAATTATTCTTTGCAAGAGATTTTGTTTCTAAACAATAGAGAGCAAACCTGTCCTAATGTCCGGATCCAACTTTTATTTTGGATAATAGAAAGAATGAGCCTGCCAGATAATGAGAAACTTTTGCGGCTTATTATTTGCGAGGAAGTCGCGGGTGGCAATCTAGGTGATTGATGTCCAGCAAGGAACAAAACAAAAAAAGTGCTCAAAGCCTAATTAAATGGAATGTCAAGAATGAGAAATTTTAGCTTTGAATAAGTTCCCGTAGTGCTATTCAAGTATTCTCCTATTTCATCTTGTCCTGATATATCAGAATTGAATTAGATTTTCTAGCCAGCATTAATCGATCATCAAAACTATTGGATACAAAAACTGCTAAAATATTAATAAAATTAGCATAACATACTCATTTAATGATACCATCGTGCGTCAAGTTAATTACATTGCATTCACCCTTATGCAGAATTTTCTCAATTTTGAGCAAGTCTTGGGCTGGACAGCATACACAGTTCCAGCTTCCTTGATGTCTTCACTCTTATATACAGAATTTATGATTACTACTTCGTTATGAATCAGCAGTTTCGCAATTACACACAGGTCGGTTTCCTTAGGAACCTAAGTCATAATAATGGAATTAACATTTGATTTCAAATCGTCGTGTTTAGGTACTAATTACTAAAGGAAATTTGAAGATTTATTTAAAGATTCGACAATCAAAATGAGATTACTGCCAAAATAATAAATAAAAAGCAGCATGCATTACTAATTCCTGAAAGTTTAGTTTCAACAGATTGAAGAAACATAGACCTATAGAATCTTACTTAGTGTTAATCTTGAAAAGGCAACTTCAACCTTTTGGTCTCGTATATTAAAGGAACATTCTTTCCCAAAGATCTGGCTAAAATTACTTCGAATAATGATCTCTCGATAAGAAAATGGAAAAATTTTTCCACAAGAAAATCTCCTCAAGAATGAAAACTTGAAAAAAAACTATTCTAAGTGAGTTACTCAGTCTTATTCTACACCTAAAAAATCCTTCTACTCTCATTCCTTGATATTACCACTAAGGAAGACTACGCTCCTTTCACCGATTGGATCAAGTCGATTTTCTGAAAGGCTGGCGCACTTGCTAATAGCACAAGAATAAAAATGGTGTGTATTGCTTTCCTATCAGATTACAATTTCCTAAAAGTGACTCTGCAGTTGTAATTATACTGCAACTCGTACATATATCCCTATTATGTGATGCTATTATCAGCTCTGAGTGCAAAATCATGAATATTTCAAGCATAACACATTTTTATATGTATCAAGATGAAACTTTAAGCAAGAAGGTGACTATTCCTGACTTACAGCACAAGAGAAATTAAGCAAGTCGATGAACTTTTCAGGGATATTACTGAGAACTAAATATTTTAAGAAGCTGAAATTGCAGGATATTCTATATATCTAAGTGCCTAGTCATGGATCAGACTAAAACGTTTTCACAAGACACTAGCAAGCGAGTAGGATGTGTCCAGTTTGATGCCAAGCAGATATCAGCAGATATGAGGTGACTACTAAGAGTGATGAAGAAGGACCAGATACAATTAAGTAGTTTTTCGATCTGCCATGTATATTGCGAAATTTTTTTCTGAGAAGCAGTTTGAGAATGATTAGTTTATTTATATAGTTGTAATCCATTTTTAATCTTAGTGCCCAAATACTTATATAGTGATCAATACATATGAAAATTGCAATTGAAAATTCCCTCATAACGATTCGTAAGACATTACTATGGCTATCTATCTGAATTACGATCGACAAGGAAGATAAGAGAAGAAATTTTTCAAGAGATTGCTGATGACGAATTGAAAAAGAAACAAGATTTTGATATTTGCTGAATTAGTAGACGCATTTTGAACTGATTAAGTCTGAAATCATGGAGAAAAACTTTCAGGACAAACACTCAAAAAAGGAATCCAAGTATCTCACATTTCAAATCCTATACAAACTCGAAAAACAATAATACATCTCTCAAACGAGCTGCAACTCTATCGGGTTACTTTCAGAAGATCAAGGCTATGACAACCCGGAATATGAGCAGACTCTAAAAACGCAATGACCTCTATACAAAATTGCTTTATTAGTGATTAAATAAAAGCCAGCATAAAAAAGACATAAATATTTGCTTATACATCAGTGACTCAATTATCTCGTTATTTGAAGCCTATCACAAAAAGCTAAAAGACAAATGAATCTGTCTCGATGGAAACTTGCTCCAAATCAATATATTTGAAAATTGATCTTTCCTTTTGATAAAATCAACGAACAAATATTTACTCAAGGGTCTGAATCGAATTAAATATTTTGCGTAGTTTTTTCTCAGATTTGGAACTTTATTAAAAATTATTGATCGCAAGTTCAATGATTGAAGCAGTCGCTCCGACATCATCCGAACCTGAATTTTCAATAATTTGAGTCAGTCTTGCTATTAACTCTTTTAT
>ENA-UOTZ01001813-UOTZ01001813.1-compost-metagenome-genome-assembly--contig:-NODE-1813-length-13126-cov-18.732547_pt1 | contig 13126 bp, 16 predicted proteins | sample MGYA00238144_ERZ746983 | MGnify/ENA primary metagenome ERZ746983 (study PRJEB28759, sample SAMN06268863) | compost metagenome | isolation source: single cell | place: USA: California, Emeryville, Joint...
AATTAGCCCCAAGACTTGCTCCATATGCTGGACAATTCTTCGAGAATATGATCGAGTATGCTAAGGACATTCCACATCAAGAATTCTTCGAGTGTCTTCACTGTATGAACAGAGAAACAAATTCATTCATTATGTTTAGAGACTTGTGGCAAAATGAACCAAGCTACGCAAAGCTCGCAATGAGCCTTGTAAAGACGCTTGTTGAAAGAATAGAAAATGAACTCCAAAAGACGCCGTCTAACAAATTGATTACTCATCAAAGGTTGAGAGTGATTAGTGAAGTCGCCAAACAAAGAGACTTTATCTTGGAGAACCATAAAATCTTTGCAGAAACTCTTGCACCATTGTTTAAATATTTGGGAGATGATCGTCTAGATGAGGATGAATTGTTAGAGTCACTTAATTCTCTTATGGAGCATACTCGAGAAGTTTCAACTCCAATCTTCAATTTTGCGGAGATTGTTTTGCCAATAATGTTTGACAAAAAGAAGGATGAATTAGGAGTTTTGTTCAAATTCCTGAATCAGTTACTCGTTTATGGAACAATCCAAATGAGAAATACGCCAAGAGCTTTAGACCCAGTAAATATTTGTTACATAAAGTTGTTTTCTTATATATTTCGAAAATTGATTAAATAGATCATAAAGCATGCGAGTGGAGTGATGATTACAGCTGATAATGAAGCTAATCGTGGTGAGGGAGCCTTGATCCTCCATATTATATTACAATATTATGGGGAAGTCTTAGAAAAAGAGCAAGTGCAACTTATTTACAAAAGCACTCTAAACGCTCTACTTGCTAATCCAAAAATAGCTCCGTATAGAGCAAAGTAATTAATTAAACAATCAACAAATCATTATTTTACTTCACTTTACTTACTGTTAGGTTATTTGGAGTTTTCCTAAATGGATTTATATCGAATTATCGGTTGACAGAAGGATTCCTAGTCTCTGAGGATCAAACCAAGAAACTACTAACCTCCATGTTTGCAAAAATACGCGATTTTGAAACCTATTATGATCAACAGGTCTTTTTTCTCTTTTGGTTTGTTTCTAACTTTATGGATAAACGATAGGTGTTTGTTCTGGGCTTTTGCAGTGTTATCAGTCAGGAAAAACTTCATCCAGATATTTCGCAATTCTACTTGAAGATATTCAAATCATTGGTGACAATATTGAAGGTTATCCAAGCAGCACAGGCACTCGTTTCAATTAACAAAAAGTCTGCATTGGGTGGTACTGAAGGGAATGAAAAGAATGAGCAAGAAGAAGAAATGGATGATGATGACCTGTCAGAAAGTGAAAAGAAGAAAGTTATGAATAAGAAATTAAATGTAATAATGCTTATTCTCACTGAGATCTTGAAAATATGAACAATAAATATTGGAGAATAGAAATTTTGGGAGATGTCTGATGATGAGGGTATGATCGAAGAAGGAGAAGGCAAAAAAGTCAATGCGAAAGATGTGAAGGGTTCTGACGAAGATGACAACGATGACGACTATGAGGATGAGGACGAGGACGAGGACGAGGAAGAGGAAGAGGAAGAGGAAGAGGAAGATGATGATGAATGCATTTATGAAAACGAAGAAGTAATACCTAACTATCATCTCCTAACTACAATCTGATTAATTTCTCAACTCATTTTCTTAGGACCAGATCAAACACGCTGTGAAGAGTTTGACAACCGAATTAAAAAATAAAGATGAATTCGACACTTTCAGATCAGCTTTCTATAAATTCAAAGCGAGCAATGCTGACGCTCTCGCTCAATTAACCGATCAGCTTTCTGCAAAAAGACTTGACTATCTGAAAGACGTTCTGATGACTCATCGAGTGGTTGCTAAAGGAGGCCAGGTGAGAATAAGAAAGTTGCTTGTCCCTCAAGACATCAAAGATTCAGTTCATTTTATAGATTGGAATTAAGAATAGCTAAGGCCAATATTGTAAGCTTGTATAGTTTTACTTGATGGTAGTTATCAACAGACAATGAGTAATTATATTGGATCTACCATTTATGAATACAACTCTAAAATTCCCTCAAAGTATTCTCTGAAAATTGTTGAATAGTTGTCAAAATCACATTAAAAGCTTAATCTGTCAGATTCGTCTCGCGGATAACTACTCCAAAATGCTTTTTTCAATAGCTTTTCAATTCATTTCTTGATTCTTTTTAACTCGGCATTTCTGATACCAGTCCAAAACACTGTTTCGAATTATATATTTATATATCACATATTATCATCAAGAAATAACTTACTTGATCATTTTTTTCGATTTATTCCTCAAAGTCTAACTCTTTATCAATCTGCAAATTTGTAGAGTGATATATTACTATTTTATTTTCATTTGAGTTTATTTACCCATGTGAATATGATTTATTCAATACATATCCATTAAAAAATAACATAACATGAATTCAACATAACCATTACAACAACTCTCAAACGAAGAGATTGAGCAATTTTCTAAGCTATTTCTACAAACAGAGAATCACAATGACAGTCTGACACAAGAGCAGGCTAAGCAGACCTTGACAGACCTCTTTAAGGACTCACAAAAGTACCTTGAAATTGTGATTGCAATTATCACTGCAGAAAGCTCGAGTAAATGGGCATCTTAATATAAACCAAACTAAAAATTCGATTTGAAAGAAGCTATTAACGAGGCTACGAGAAAAGCGGCTGTCACATTCACGCAGCAGCTCCTTCAGCTTGAACAATCTAACGGAGACGCACCATTAGACAAAATAATATCTCAGACCTTCGCTATTTATAAAGCGTTGGTTTCAGAAAATGTGCCTCATGCAGCCAAAAGATCATTAGGAAACCTTTTGGTCGTATCTGATTCCCTGAAAAGACGTATTTTTTATGCTACTCCAATTTTCCGTCTAAACAATAAACAGACAATGAACTCGAGACTACGTTGCCTATATCAATTCTCCAAACCTTAAACTCCGAGAATGACTCTGAAGCAGTTGGAGCTTTGATCGCTTTGAAACAAATTATGTGCAATAAGATGCTTGCCAAAGTACTCGCTGATGAAGTGAAATTCCAGACATTAATTACAGGGTTAGCACGCTGGGTGAATCGATGGGTGAATTCAGCTAACCAAGAGTTTATTAAAGCGAAGGAGGCATTCGCTAAAAGCCCTGAGAGCCTTGACAGTCAAGTACTAGCCAAACTTATAGAAAAGTATATCCGATTTGCAGAGTATTTATTAACAATGAACTAGACTAGAGCCTCTTTCACAATGGACCGAAACTTTTCATGCTATTATAGAAACAGGGTCGAAAACCATCTTTAAGCAAATGTTTGAAAAGGAATCATTCATCAAGACTCTCGTACTGATTCTGGCTTTGACTGCCGAATTAGGGAAACAAAACATTGAGTGTTTTGTGTCAACAACTGGAATTGAGCCTCTCGATTCGTTGCTAAATGCAATTAAAGTCAGAACATTGGGTGCTTTGAATAAATTAGCAGAGTTCGTTTTCAAAAACAAACGCGAAATGAAGAGTACTGCATCTTATTCATCTCTTGAATCAATACTCCATTCAAGCGCGGCTGCGATGGTGCATCTTTGCAACCGCGATGTATTTGAGCATTTTAGAACTGTAATTATCTGCTTTTTGAACAAAATTAACGGTATGCTAACTTCAAAACGTTAGATCCATTGGACTGAACGACTTATCGTCGAGATTTTCTCTTTTATGACTATTTTCGCACAAGAGGGTACCTATTATAACTTTTTTCAGGAGGGAAAACAATCGTAATCATCGATTAAATCTTGCCCCTATAATCATCGTAATGCTTCTTAGGCTCTTGATGGATGTGATCATTCATTGCCTCCAGACATCGGAGTTCGAAAAACAACTGATGATAGATAATCCTGTCTTGTTTATTGTCTTGCCTAAGGATTTGTGTCTCAACCAGGTATTTTTCTCATTTCAAAAGAGATAATAAACTTTTTGTTTTACAAAAGTCGGAGGACACCCTGAAATCTAAGTGTGCGAAATTTCTGAAGAGCCTTTGTGACAATATTGATGGGATGATTTCTTACGTGACAGTTACAACAAATTGCTTGCTTCAATATTCTCTGCTTTCGAATAATATATCTATTATTCCAGAGCAGTACCTTCTGCTTCAATCATATATGGATTCCTGGATAATCCAGAAAGCCACTCTCCAAACCCGTGTTGAGACCTGCCTAACGATTCTCTCGATATTGACTTACGCTATTAGGAAAAGGCCGGACCTACTGTATCTATCATTCAATTTTTATTCTTCCTTTAATCTCATCCTATTAGAGCAATTCTTGAGATAACGATAGGCGAATTTCAAAAATATTTTTTCGAGACTGAAGATGGTATATTTCTGCTATCAGAATAATTAATTAATCACATACATAATATCTTCAATAGATCTCCTCAAGTTCCGATTTATTCATCTTGTCAGCCAATATTATGACCTACTTTTCAAGGAGACCCAAAAGAAAGGAGACTTTGAGCAACTTACTTTTGGGATTTTACGAGCTGTAGTTTCAGTTGGCAAGGAAAAAGATGTTATTTCCCTCGAGGCGATTGATGCTCTTAATGATATATTTGACGAATACTACAAAAGGCTGAGACCATACGGAGAAAAGATCTTCGAACAGCTAATTGGGTTTGTGAAAGATATTCCTCACCCTCAACTTTTCGAGATGATTGGTACTTTCGTAAGGTAATCGCAGTAAAATGAGCTAATACTAAATTTCTTCCTTATTCTTGGTAGAAAATTTGGGACAAATAAACCAGCCTATCATAAGCTCACGCTGAGTCTGATAAAGGCTCTTGTAGAAAGAATAGTGACTGAATTAATCGCTCTCGAGCAGAAGGGTGCAAAGTTGGAGAATAATAATATTATAAGTCATATCTCGGATATTATTAAGGCTCTAGCAAATGAGAAGATGTTTTCTTTGAAGCATCATCAAACCTTTGCAGAAAATCTCGCACCTTTGTTTAAATATTTAGGACACAAAGAGCAAAATAATTTTGGTGGGAGTCTGTTGGAGACTTTGAGCTCAATCATGGAGCATTCTCATAAAGTTGCGCATCCTATCATGGCGATTATAAAACTTTTGCCGGACCTTTTTGAGGGAAACAAGCAGAAAATGGGTTTGTTGTTCAAATTCATGAACCAACTACTCGCTTACGGGCAAGAAAAGATAAAGAATATGCCTGAAGCATTGGATTTGGTAACAATTGGTTAGATGGCTGTGTTTATTAATTTGTTCGGTGATTGATTAGTTCATCAAATATGCTTGCGGAATTATCAATGTCGCTATCAAGGAAGCTGACCAAGCTGAGGGAGCACTTATCCTTCAGATCATCTTGCAATATTATGGGGCTATGTTAACGAAAGAGCAAACGCGGTTTATCCTCAAAAGTACACTAAACGCTCTCCATGCCAATCCCAAGAAATCATTCTGCTGCGCAAAGTAATTAAACGATGATCAATTGTTTTCATTCTAAATAATTACTATCATCAATTTTAGGCTCTACGGTGTGTTCTTGAACGGGTTTATGGAAAATTATCCATTAACTGAGACGTTCTTGGTTTCTGAGAACCAATCCTCGAAATTATTGCGCTCCATGTTTGCTAGCCTCCGTGATTTTGAAACTCATTACGATCAGCAAGTTCCTTGCATTCTAATTCCGCCTTTTCATCCCATTATATTACTGTAGGTGTTTGTCATGGGCTTCTGTAGTGTCATTAGACAGGAGAAACTTCATCCAGATATTTCACAATTTTACCTGAAAATATTCAAATCAGTGGTGACGATATTGAAGGTTATCCAAGCCGCGCAGGCACCTATTTCAGTTAGCAAGAAGGTGACGACCATAACTGATGGAAATGAAGAGGACGAGCGAAGAGAAAAGTTGTTGGATAACCAAGATAACAAAAAGAAGATGCTGAAAAAGAAATTAAAGGTAAAGAATTTTAACTGGACCCAACACGATATATGTATATATGATTTACTAGAAATTCTGGGAAATGTCCGATGATGAGGATATGGTTGAAGAAAAAGAAGGAAAAAAAGCTAATGCTAAAGATGTGAAGTGTTCTGATGACGAGAAAGGGGAGGAGGGAAGTGAGGAAAGCAGCGACTCAGAAAATGAAGAGGATGAGGAAGAAGTACAAATTAAACTTGAACTATGTGACTAATTTCTTCGTGGCTTTCTTCTTAGGATCAGATAACGCAGTCTGTGGACAGTTTGACTACCGATGTGAAAAATCGAGATGAGTTTGACACTTTCAGGTCTGCGTTATATAAGTTCAAAGCGAATAACGCTGACGCGCTTGCCCAATTAACTGCTCAACTTTCTGCCAAAAGACTGGACTATCTGAGAGATATTCTGATGACTCATAGAGTGATCATCGATGAAGAGGGCAAGAAACAAGTACGAATAAGAAAGATGCTTGCCACTAAGGACGTCAAGGATCCAGCTCATTTTATTGATTGGGAGTAAGAAATATATATCGTCTTGAGAGATAAGTCTAGAAAAATTCGTTGTTTCTCTCTTGATAATTTAATAAACAGAGTAGTATGTGATTATGAGCAACAGACCATGAATCTGAGTTAGCAAGCAAGGAAAATTCTTAACCTTATTTTTTGAAAACTCTTAGTTACTTTCTCTCAATAATACTGAACCAAAAAATAAAATAATATATATACATACATAGAGAATTCTTAAATGCTCTCAAGATTCTGAGTCGACTTATTTTGCGGTAACGTTTTTCAATAATCAATTTGAATTCGTGTACAATTGTCAGTTCCAGCCGATTACTTCTCATTTTACTTCGTCAGCATTGCCAGAATTTCTCTTAATTTTACTCAATGTCTGATTTCCTTTTCAATCTACTCTAGGACCAATGTATAGCGTTCTGCTTCTGGAGTGAAGCGCGTTTGCAAACTTGCTTTTATTCAAAAATGTGAATTTGAGTCTTGTTTCCCTCTTCAGAACTTCCTGCTGTGGTACTCTCGTAGCTTTCTGCCTCTCTTCGAGAGAGTCGAGTCTTTCGCGCATAGAATTTAGTATTCGTTGAATAGGACCCAGTCAATCTGGTGGACTTCGTTGCGCGGTGTGCATTTTCTTCACAATTTCTCTTATCATTTCTACTTTCTCATTCAGATCCTGAGTGTGAGGCGATTTTGTTCATTGATCATCTGAATATCTCCTTTTATCAAGTTTTCAAGTTGTTTTATCTGACCAGAATTTTTTTCAGCGATTTCATTAAGAGTCATGTCACTTTCATCCTTCAGCTGAAATTTGGTTGCTACTAAAAGGAAAAATTCTTCTCCTTCTGGCTCCGCAGCGCCGCTTTTCCTTCTCTGACAACAGCAGCAATAACGAATAATCCAGTCGTTCAGTTTGCCCTTCAGTTTAATAAATTGTACTGACGCAGATGTGATCTCATACATCATAATCACCTTCTCTCGAGCATCATAAGCTGTTCTTTCCCCTTGAACTCGACTGTAAGAATCATTCATCAAGGCAATTAGCATGTTTAGAAGAAGCAAGGGTTGTAGGATGGTTGCGATAACAAAGAAGAATATATTAGTAAATCCTGAATAATTGGAATAGTCCCAGGTTCCAATAGCGAGGGCATACATCTGAAGAAGAGCTTCAGGGAAAGTGATGTCACCTTGTGCTAAAGCACGGCTTTGATACATCAAGAGTGTGAGTACAAAAATAGAGACCGAGATAACAACCATAAAACTGATCATATCCATTATGATCTCAAGAATCATCTTGATTAAGTGCCTCAGTTGATTACCTATTCTCATAGTTGAAAGGACTTTTGAATATAGGAGAATTATCGGATATCGAAATACAGAAGCTTAGGAAAGTTTGATAATTATCTATCTCCGTAAAGAAGAGAAATGTCACTGGAAAAAAATTGTGTCAAGATCGAAATCAACTCAATCCAATTCCAAGGATCCCTGAAGTAGTTTTTGCGGCCTGATGAAGCTTGCAATATTTCAAAAAAGAGGTAGAAAATACAAAAGACGAAGACTGCAATCAATAACCCTGATGCATTCTCCTCATTTGCGTGACGTACAGCAATGATTGTGAACAGAATAGCTGGAATCAAAAAATGAAAACCATAATCCGCAGAGGAGAACACAGAAGTGGCCATTGGGGAGGCCACAATTGAGGCCACAGAGGTATTTCGTATTTGTGGTTCCAGAGGTAGTCAATAATATGCTGAACGGCTGGATTTTCATAGAAGAAGCTATTTTCGACTTCAATATGCTCAAAGATACCAAGAAATTCGAGAGTATCACGCCCTGTGATTTTATAAGAAAGAGAAAAACAACAACTTGGTACTTAAGAGGTGTGGTACCTTTCTCTGAGACAGCATCCAAATAGGATTTGTCAGATTCGATACCTAACTCGCTCAATAAGGAAATCCTTTGTTTTCATTCTCATTCACTATTGATCCTTGAATGGGAAGTAAGTTTGAGTTGTCGAGGCATTGTCTCGGAGTCAAAACAAAGCAAGACCAGAAATTTAAAAAAGAGGTTGTGGCTTGTTTCTCATAGACTTTCTGGGTGAGCTTCGAGAGATGAGCAAGCAGTGGCTTGCAATTGGGATCTTTAGAAGTCCCAGAAATTCGAAATATTTTTGAAAAAAACGAGCGAAAAAATTATGAACATCGACAGTTCGTTCACCTTTATACATCAGCAGATAATCTACTTGAGTCTTGCTGTCTACATCCAAAGAGAGCCATATATTATTTGGGATGGCCACGTCCAGTCGAGATTCGTGAACATTCGGAAGCAAGAGGATAAGACCATTGAGATAATTCCAGTTTTTCATAAATTTCATGTAGACGAAAAACGAAATACCTGGATCCGCGGTTGGTGCCTTTTGCTCTCTCATCAAACCCTTATATGACCTAACAGCAGGTAGCATTTTTGGTAAAATTGGTTCTGAGACGCTGAGATTAATTGGTCTTGGATCTGTTTTCAAAACACAGTGTGCGCCATTCTTAAACCTACGATAACGTACATCCCATTATCAAAAACATCTATTGGCATAATGGGATGATTGAATGATCTATCTTCTTTTAATAGATAAGATAGTTTTTTTCGATGGACGTCGATAGACCAATCGTCTTATCTGATGAACCGGTGATAAGATACTTAGAATGTTTAGTAAATACCGCCGAATTTATGACACCTTTATGCACTTCCTCTTTAAGGAGAGAGAGACTCGAATCTTTCAAGTTTGAAGCCTCCCAGAGCGCAACGGTTCCATTTGAATCTGATGAAAAAATATATTTCGAGTTCGGCGATATCGCGACTGATTGGATAAGGGAGCCATGAGCGTCGTTTTTGGAACTTTTCATCCCCTTCTTGTAACGTCCCACACTTTGATCGACCGGTCTTTTCATCCAGAAACAAGAGACTTCCCGTCAGATGATATTGCGATTGTTGTGATAGATTCACTATGAGCATCTATTATTCTTCCATCATTGTTTCTGGTCTTCATCTTCGCAACATTTTATTCGCCAGAGCGATGTCCCATTATTTTTTCCTTTATTCCAAAATCTAAGGTTTGATGTTTAAATAATTTCTTGTAGCAGTCTTCAGAATTTTTTTTAAAAAAATGAGTCTGATTGGATGCTGAGTAAATTATGAAAGTGCGATCGCAGATCCAGCAGTTACATTTTGTATTCATTATTGAATGAAAGTTCTAAAGTTTACATGAGAAAGAGAGTGAGAAGAGGGAGAGGAAAAAAGAGTTTCAAATCTCGTAAATTTTTCATGGATTTTTCTTAAACAGTTGACCATCACTCACTTTATTTCAACTAATGCCCCCTGCCTCTTCGAATAAGGGAAGCGATTCGCTGAAGTTTGGCAACAATTATTGATGTCCTCCAGATTTATGAAAACGTCTCCTTCCTTTTAGATGATCCTTTTGATAAAATATCATCAATAAGAGCAATTCTATGCTGGAATGGAAGGAAAAAGGTTTACTACTTCCCTTATGTATGAAGCTTAGATTACAGGAAGGTGCGAATGGAAGAAACTATTTCAAAAGCCGCACGGTTCTCATTGACGCCATTAAACTACATCAGAATATTTTGGTTTTGTATCTCTACATTTATATTATAGAGAGAGAGGGAGAAACAACTCCCATTTCAACTCTCACTTTCTGGTTTGTTTAGTCCAAATCATATAAAGAACAAATACAAATTAACGGATTCTAATGTGATTTATATCTCTCAATCTCCTTCGATATTGTTGGAGACGTTCTACACATTGCTTTTACAATACTTAGAAAGGAGAAATTAAAAAATAGAACTAGCACTTAATTACGCTTTTTTAAGAGATCAGCTTCGAATATTCTGAATTCTACACGTTTACAATTCGATTTAGAAATGAGAAGGCGAGACATTACATTAAAATAATATTAGAAGTTTGAGAGAAACTTTAATGGAAAATACATGTATTTTCTCTTCAAAACTGCAATTCATCTCACCTCCTTCCGTGGCTGAACGAGCAACTTCTGAAAAATTGCTAATCATCAGAGTTTTTGCTTGCTGGCTGTTGGCATAAAGTCTGAATTTCTAAAAGAAATTGATTCGACAAGAAGCAAATCTTGTGCCAGTATTAATTAATTAAAAAGAAATTACTGATTCAGCTTCCTAGTGAGAGGCAATTTCTCTCATGGAGCAGCTTAGTTGTGGAGCTGTTGCGAATGCCTTTTGACTCTCACCTCCTGAGGATAACACATTTTTCAAAGAATTTTTACACATGCAAAGACCATTATCCTCTCGATTTTTCGCCTTACTCTATTTTGAACATTGAACTAGACCGTAGAGACAGCGCGCTTAGTGAGTTGCTTCTGAATACTGAAATTACGTTGTTCTAGAAAGTAGTTAGGCTATAAGTTCTAACGAAAAAATTTGAGAATGCTTCGCTATAATAATATCTGCTTTTTAGAAGGAATGAGGTTACTTGTATTCGTATTCATTAGTTTTCTGGCTATCAGGGTGGAAAAGGCGGTCGTTATGGATGGGATGGCTGGTACCCGAGAAGCGCGAGTAGTTATGGCTATCATGAGAGTGGATAGTGATGACAATTCTAATGATCGTTAAACAGAAACTACTATTAATAGGGCAGTTTTATTCGTAAAATGGTTTGCATTGTTTCAATATTTGCTTATATTTGACGCTATCTTTAAGTTCAGCTTAATGATGGGACGGATGAGATCAATTTATCTTGACTTAGTTGGTGAGTTAAGCCTAGATTCCTGCAAATTTATTTATTGGTAACTACTCTTTGAATCCAGAGAAGATGGTTGCGCTCTCCAGAAAAGTTAGGTCAAAAGCAACCTACCACTTCTCTCTCTACTTTGATTTTAAAGTAAGCAGAATGAAAAAAGTGAATTTTTGGCTTCAATTAGATTCGAATTTCTTCCCAATTTATTTCTCCTTTCAATTTGAAAAAAGAAGAAGCTGCAAGTTGTACACTCGAAAGACCTCAGATGCAAGTAAATTTTACTGTTTGATTAAGCAAAAGCAAAAATCAAATTCGATAAAGAAAATACTATAGAAAAATTACGACCCATGAATAATGTTTAATAATTTCCTCCCGGTAACGATTATATTCTGCCTTCCGTGTCCAGCAGGCTTCAATTATGCATTCCTCTTATCTGAAAACAAAGTGACTAGGATTGGAAATTTTAACACTCATACGAGAAAACTCAAAAAGAAGTCTGAAAATTTTAGGTATCCTATTACAAAATTTTATGAAAGCATCTCTCAATTTCTAAGGATAACTTCAATAAATTAATCAGAGAAAATATCAACAAACACATCGAATCTTTTTAGATTGTTGTCAGAGTAATCACAATTGAGTCTCTGCCTGGGTGATAAATTATTGGGGTAATTCAGCCGAAGTTTCTCAATTAACAAGTCCTCTTATGGGAATCTCTCTATCTATCCCTTTGTTGTTTGACTAGAATGGATGTGTTAAGTATTGCTGATTATCAAGCACTTGTGATTTTTCCATCATTCGAAGTCGGCTAACCTTCTCAGCAATTTAATGTATTTAGAACAATATAAGAAACAAAATAGCAGCTTTAAGCTTCACCTAATTTTCAGATCAAAACCTTCCCTCAATCCAAATGAAAAATATCGTTCGTACTCGTAATTTCTTATGAAATATTGTCATTTTTCCTTATACTTTGCTTAGAAATTTAGATTATCGTTAATTTTCAGTTCTCAACAGGCTACAATAAAATCACTGTTAAATATCTCTTCTGTAAGGCTAAAGTCTTAGTTGGGTTTGATGTAAACTACCTTTCTACAGTTTTCCTTCTTAAGAGTGAAGAATCACAACGACAGTCTCAATTTCGATGTCAATTCTAAAGATTTTCACAATGTAGAGCGAAAAGCTTGATTCTCGAGCAAAGCAGCACTGATCTATGCGTAATTGAAATTATTCTGACGAAACTTAGGTAGCTGCCGTTCTAGTAATTTTAAATAAATTTTAAGTCGATCGGATTCTATTTAATTTAAACGAAGAATTTGATAAACATTCCAGACTTAAAATCAGCTGTAGTTTCCGAAATTGATAAATCATGAAAAAAGCACCGAAGCATTCATTGTTCTCTATCTCGGTAGAATTGGAATCTTGGTAATCCAGGCAATCTTTCACGGGCGGTTATTCTGACTGACTCCTCCACGAATGAAGTACCATGTTGATGCTTTTTAGCGGAACTATCTGATTCTGACTTGGTGTTCGGTTAATTAATTCCAAAAGCTCCCAAGTGTTCCAAAATTTTAATAATCAAATTTACCGAACCAGACAACTTCAGTATTTTATTAATCAAAGTTTCGAGACAGAGAACTCTGTAATGAATTTAATTTAATCCAATCGAGGTGGATTTCAGAATTTTATTAAAAGTTTCCGACTCAAATCAATCTTTATTTGCCAATAGAATGGAAAAATTTAGAGAATTGTGAACGTCTCGAAATGATTTTCTTTCTATCGTCTCTTAAAGCCTGTAACTACGAAATTGAGGTCCTCTTTAAAATTTTGTGAAACGATTCTTTCACCGATGGAAGCGC
>ENA-UOTZ01001814-UOTZ01001814.1-compost-metagenome-genome-assembly--contig:-NODE-1814-length-13116-cov-18.895161_pt1 | contig 13116 bp, 14 predicted proteins | sample MGYA00238144_ERZ746983 | MGnify/ENA primary metagenome ERZ746983 (study PRJEB28759, sample SAMN06268863) | compost metagenome | isolation source: single cell | place: USA: California, Emeryville, Joint...
TTCGAAAATGTCCATGGATTCTGGACCCCTGCCTTCCTTGAAAAGAGCAGACATGAGCCATTCACCGCAGAAGAGACAAACACCCTCAATCTCGAGGAGACTGAAACGAAAGAACAACCAAAGCTCGCTCAAAAGTGAGAAACAGGATCTGCATAATCAGCTTTCTATTGCGTAGTTTTCCCAATGAAGTGATTATCAATAAGCCATTCGGTATTATGTCAGATTCATACCATTTAGCTGTCAAAACTATACTTGACGATGAGTTTATCTGGCATACAAACATCACTTGACATGAAGCTCCCAATAAAAATATAAATCATCCTATTTATATATACACACCTATAGTAGCTTCGTTTCCCAATACTATAATGGGCTATTTCTACCACTCTAATCCTACAAGTCGCCTTTAGCCTTGGAATTTCGTGGATCTGATCACTCCGGCCTTGATACCGAAAATTTCTCCCTCGTAACCCTTCGACTTATCTCTGTAAGTGATACCTTTAGACTGTATGGGTGTTAATGCTTCTGAAATTGAAGTAATGGGGTATTTACCTTTAGTTTCTTGAGAGCTTTGTCGTATTTATTTCTCAATTTGACTCGAGAGTTCTTGTTCTCCTTTGGTCTACGACGGGTCAGTCCTTTATTCTTGAACATGGTGTTCGAGATTCCTCTTACTCCTTCCTCTCCTTCGACTTTTTGAATATCATGCTCGAATTTGGCGGCGTGTGCTTTCTGTAATGAATGATGTGAGTATTAGTAGCAAAACTGAGGATATATACCTCCTTGTTTAATTGAATGAGGTTTTTAGCGTCCTTCTTAACTTTCTTTAGCTGACGGTACACATCGTCTCCATCTCTCTCTTCATCGCTCTCTCCCTGCTCGACTGATAATTTCATTTAGACGAATATTAGCTAGCGAATTGATACTTTCTCTCTTCAGTGCTTGGAATTTCTTTTTATTTAACACCTCTGCAAGGGTTTTAGTCTTCTTTGGTTTTCCACCACTCTTTGGCATTGGCTCATCGAAATCATCATCATCGTCGCCGAGTTTGATATCATCTAGATCAAAGTCTTCATCATCAAAGTCATCGTTGTGCTTTGAGGTAGAAGCCATCTTCTTTTGCTTTAAGGCTCCGAGTCTGTTAGAACCGAATGTCAGTCTTGCCTTTTCATCTTCATCGTCATCAATCTAAAGAAAGATCAGTTATCCTTTCCTTAAGAGTTCTGCAATACCAATTGCAATGGGTCTTGTGCTGAATCACTATCATCTTCCTCCTGAACTGCAGCGACAGGTTCTTTCTTTTTGGTACGCTCACGCTTTTTGTTTTTTTTATCAAGTTTCTTTTTTGCGCAATGACGATAAAAATCAAGGAATATATGCTATGATGTACTTCTTTCAATGTTTTTGACTCTGTCTTTTGGTTCGCTTCGAGATTGCCTTGGAATTGATTGAGTAACTTCCTCTTTTTGTGTGCTAGCCCATTGTCTTGGTCCTCGGCTTGAGCAGCGGCAACTCTTTGCGTGCTTACTGGTAACAGCAAATTCATCACTGAGAAAAAATTGCTAAAATATTCAAATTACCAACTTTCCTCAGCAGTTGATCGGTTTGCTTCTCTACAAGCTTATCTACTTCTTTCAGTTTCGCGATTTGGGTTTTCATCACCATCAATTTCTTCAAAATCGGATGGTCTTTGACTGATTTCCCTTCTTTTTTCAAAGAGATATAGAACGCGAGGTTCATGCAATATGACAGAAGCAATTCAAATTTCGTCTCGATGTATTTTTTTCCCTTTGTAATGAAACCATTAGATTTCCACATTGAAGCTGCTTTCCCTTACTTGTAGTGATTTAACGCCTTGATTCCGGGCGTAGTTGAGCAGAGGAAGGTACTTATATTTAATCTGCTTCAGATTCCTTGACAGCTCGTTCATTATGCCGATCAGCTCAGGTGATTCCTTTTTAATGATCTCGTATTTCTCATAATCATCTAATTTTCTCTATGAACAGTCATTAACAGTTAATAACGCGCATTCATGAAGATAATTGTTACAATCTGCTCCAATCTTTTCGCACTGAACGGTCCTGACTCATCATCTCCTTCTTCCTCGATCTTATCATCGGTCGAAACGTGGACTTTTGATCTCTTTGTATCTGCACAGATGAAAATTCGCACAATGGAGGCGAAAAGCAGTCTTTACCTAGGATAGTGTCGAAAAACTCGCCTTCAGTGAGTCTCTCCTTTCTTAGATTCTCAATAATTTTAGCTTCTTCTTCCTCTTCGAAATCTGCTTCCTCATCACTCTAAATGCGCAAACGAGAAAATGTGAGTGGGATGGTGGGTGAGGTTATTCGGTACATGTTTGCCTTCCTCTTCGTTGTAAAACTGATTTTTCTTTTTGCCCCAAGCGGTAACTTTCAATTCATCGTCGTCATCGCTATCGTCCTGGTCAATCAAATTGTCGTCGGAGTCATCAATTGATGCGTCTTCAACTTCTGGGACCTGTTGACCTTCTTCATAATCAGATTCGTCGGAGCTCATCGGAAGTTAGTGTGTTTGCCAAAAATATCTTGTAGAAATAAAAATATTTAAGCTTCTAATCAAAGGCTTCTGAAAGTCAAAAAAGGCTATTTTGAACAGAAACGCATCATAAATTGATATTCAAAAAACTATGCTTGGCGTTGGATATTTGAGATTATCGCGTCTTATCTACGCTAATTCTCCTGTGAAAATCCATTCGGCTGAGAAAAATCGTTGATAGTTACAATTTTTTGAATCATGTTACACAAATAAATAAGAAGAGGAAAAAAGTTACACTTGAGTAATACGGAATGTTGAAAAATCAATATTTCTAACGAAATAACCAAGATAATAAACTCTACAAGAAAACCTAACCAATATTCAATACGTTTGGGTATTTGAATAGCTCTTGGCGCAAGGAAAAATGAGCTTACTCAGCAGCCAAAATCCCAGAATCCAAGGACTTGTCGTCAAGAAGACTGTGTTTGAGGATATTGTTGTCCGTAGACATGATATCATACGAATCATCACTGCTTTCAATGAAAGGATGCCTTAGGAGCTCAGAAGCTGAGGGTCGCAGGGATTTATCCTGCGAGAAACATAACGACAAGAATTCCCAGAGGTGTGGGTGGGATAAAAACTCCTTTTTTGTGGTTTCTTCGCAGACTTCTAGAGGACTCGGATGTCGAATCATCTCCATCAAAACCTAATTAAACAGTGATTAAATCAGTGTGTTGCTGTGGAATTGCATACTTGAACCGCGGTTGCCTGATGATATGGTCTTTTCCCTGCCAATAGGTGGTAGAAGCAGCAGCCTGCAGACCAAATATCTGCCTATAAGTAAATATTATAAATGTTACTCGCACAGGAAATTCAAAATTTTTACTTTAAATGAATAAGGCTCTGAATTAATCACTTCAGGCGCCATGTACCAAGGCGTTCCAATTGTCGATTGTTTGAATGAGTGCTCGCCGTCCATCTTCTTGGAGATACCAAAATCCGCCAATTTAACCAATTTTCTATTACCCGACAGAAGTAAATTCCCAGGCTAAGCGAGAATAATGATTATTATTAACGATTTTCCAATTCAGAATCAATTTACCTTTAGATCCCTGTATAAAATATTATTATTGTGAAGGAACTCCAAGCCTTCCAATATCTGCCTGATAAAGCTCTTCTTATCCTCAATGGTCAATTTCGCGAAATCCGCGTGCTCGATATATTTCTCCAGCGACCCTCCCTGCATATACTCCATGATAATTCCATATTCAATAATCGCGCTCTCTTCAGTGGGTTTGGGCTTGTACAAATTATAATACTCAACGATATTGCTATGTCTGAGGTGCTTGAACAATTGGTATTCTTTTCTAAGAGTGTAATACCCTTCCTCTGCCTTCTCTTTGGGAACTAAAAAGAGTTTCAGTGCGGCCAGTCCTTCACCCGCGGGAAATTTAATGAGATGCACTTTGGCTTCTGACCCTCCTCCCAAGAATCTCAGGGGTTTAATCGTCCCTTTATGCTCATCAGGTGCTAGAGCCCTCGAAAATGACGAGTTCCCATTAAAAGAGATGACATCAAAAGTCTGAGATCCGCCTTGGGATTCAGTCTCTTCTGTTTGGATAGTACAGTCGCTGATGAGGGTATGTGAGACGCTCGCGTCGCTCTGGGTGGTGAGGATGTCGGCACTCGGTTGATCAGTGCGGAAGGTGTACCCTGATCGAATGGTATCTACTTGAGATAAATCGAAATTTTCCCCTTGAGCATCGTATGAGAGTGACGATAGAGAATTTAAGTTCGTGTCTCTTCGCAGTGAACCTGCCCCTACTGGACTCAAGATGTTATCTCTCTTGGTGGAGGAGGAATGGGATATGATGGAAAATCCGTTTTTATTAGATGAAGCTTCCGTTGTCCGCTGAGAAATTCCAGCGGAATTAGACGATTGCTTCCAATCGTCGGGATTGTTTGGCGTGTGGTTATTAAAAGAAATCACATCAAAATCTCCTCGTGAATCATTGATGGTTTCATCCATGAACGATTCAGCATCATAATTTGAGCCTTCAGCATGCGAGAATGCAAGCGATGAATTACGCGACAATGAAGGCAGGCTTGGCTCAAAATATTTATCGGGCTGCTCAACTTTCTTTAACAAAGGAGATTTCATGCTGTTTATCGTGAGCTTACTTTTTTCTGTGTCCCGAAGCAGCGAGTCTGGTAAAAGCGGTTGGTTTCTGAGTATGCCAGAGTTATTATTGCTCTTAACCACAGAGTATGAGTTTGAAACCAATTGACTAACTGTTGTGTTATTTTTGCTTTTATTACCAATGTTGGGAGATTTATAAATTGCCATTGATCTTGCGACACTCCCAGTTATAGGCTTGCCAGTTGATTTCAAACCTGCACGCTGTTGGGTCGCCGTAGGTTTTAAGCGAGCTGTTATAGGAGCTAATTGGCTCTTGTTTGATTTTATAATCGTTTGTTTCGTTTGTTTCGTTTGTTTCGAATTTTGGGATGAATACCCTGAAAAATCCAAGCTTAAATTATTGATTGAAGGCAACTGGTTTTTTGAGTTTGCTGTAGTAGCGGTTGTGGGTTTGCTCACTGTGCGACCATTCAATCGCGAGGTGGCTAGATTTGTACCAAACTGCTTCTTTACAGGACCCTGCTCTTTGAAGATACTTGAGAGCTGTTCCTGTGTCAAGACCTTTGATTTTGATTGCCGGTCTGTATTTCTGCTCTCCTTGTTACTATAACTACAAAGCAAATACATTTATTTTTATAGAGAGAGAGATTCTTACCTCTTCATCTCAGGGATCGCACCTCCTCTCTCTCTGTAACTGTCCGTTAGTTCCTTTTGTGGCCTACATTCTGTGAAAGACTCGTGAAAGCAGCTTCCCTGCGATTCAAGTCTGACCAAAGTCTTGGTTTCACTTCCCGGTTTTTCATCCGACGCTTTGGGCTTCTCGAAACTATCATTCAGCACAATTGAAGAGTTCTCTTGTAATACTAGGCCTCTGGATTCCGATAAAAATCCTTCCTTTGTTTTTATTCGGAATGAGGCTTCTTTTCCTTGACTGTCAACCTTCTTACCGTCTAGCTTCTTTGAAGAAATTGGCATCTCCAAAGAGTCATCTAAATCGACGTTACCCGCCTGCTGCTGCATTTTATCCTGTACTTCTTGAATCGTTTTCTGCCCTTTGGTGTCAACATGTGCAAACGGCTCTATTTTATTCTGCATTTGTCGTATGCCTTTGCTAACTTTATCGATCGATGGCTGCTCTTTTTTCTCAGTGACCGCTTCTTCATTATCCTCATTGAACGCGTCATCATTTTCTTGAATGACCGACATAGCCATTTGAGCAATCTTTTCTTTGATATTGCCTTTTGGGTTTTTGCCCTTTAGATGAGGTATTCTTTTGGAATTGGATTTCTTCTCTTTGAAAATATTGAACATCGCTTGGTTTGCTCCAGATTTTGATGCTTGACCTTCTGCTACCTTCTTTACCTTACGCGATCCTTTCTTTTGATCGGATTTGTCAAAAGGAATGAAATAATTCTGCTCCTCTTTGGGTTTGGTCTCTTCTGATTGTGGTTCAATTGGTATAGATCCCTTCACTTCGTACTTCCAAGGCCTAGTAGAAGGGAAATAATCAATATTTTGCTGATATGCTTTATTCATACGGTCTTTCAGAGAGTTTCTCAGATTTTTTACTCTGGTGAACCTCCTGCGTCACTGAAATTTGCAGTTATTAATAGGTCATTGATTAGAGTTGATCTCACCTGGAGTTTCGACTGGTTCGTTACCCATTCGTGATTATTTTTTCTGATTATCGTGTACTACTAAGGAATATTTATTGTGATAAATATAACTTTGATTTTAGGAGAATTGAGGCACTATATTACAAGACATACCCGATAGGCGATCTCTCAGACATAGGAAGAGACAGAAATATCTACGTTGCTAAACAAGTGAAATTCTTGCTGTTGTTGTGACTGTTCTTTGAACTTGAACTGTTTTATTTAGGTGCTTTTTCAAAAGATCCAAAAGAATGGTTTGTTTACAGATAACTATATAAATAAATAAATTTAAGGCAAGTACAAGGCAAGAAGCATGTAGCCATCCCTATTTTTTTTTGTGAAAATATTACTCAAAGCGTCCATATAGGAAATAAGAGAGTTGTATCTGCAAAGAAAGATCAACAGACCATCACCGAAAGCAATTTTACTAAAAATATTAGGTTGTGCTCTATTTTAATTAAATGTATCTTAATTCCAGCAACATCACAAACGCTGATTTTCAAATCTGATGCCAATAGCAACCATAAGCTCTTTATTCAATGTTTCATACAAAGTCAATTTACGCAAGGAAGGTTTAATGCTTTTTCAAAATTTTCCTTCCTTTGAAAGGGATTAAGTGGATGGATTCGAAGATAAGAGCTCATGTTCGCTCTCATAGCTGCCACCTTGCACCCAATCTGAAAAAAATGATTGATGGGTCTCACAAAAAGAGACTAAAGTACTCATTTGATTTAATTCGAACGTGGAATAATCGCTTGTTTTAACAGACAGCAGATTCAACAGCCTCGAAAAAGTAAAATTTATTGTCACACACAACTGGATTCGAATTATTGAAAAATGGAGTCTGAACATCAAGATGACCCAACTACCTACACAGAAGTCTATGTATGGGGCGGTAATACAAACTAAATCAACAACCCTGCTTATTGTTCCCCTCTATCACTTAATAACTAGGCGACCATCATGGACAACTTGGTCTTGGGAAAAAATACATTGGCAAAAGCTATCCAACTGCAAGAATTTGTTCGTTTAACCTAGTTATTCGAGAAGTGGCTTGCGGAGAAGAGCATTCAGCTTTCGTTACAAGTAGTCAATTTCCGCGCACCTATTCAAATAGTTTTCGTGATCATAGGCAGAGGACATATCTACACGATGGGAAGCAATAGCGAAGGCCGATTGGGAATAGGAAACACGACTATCCGCCAGTCATCATCGCCATGTCTTGTGGAGGATTTAATTCGGTTTAATTGCGTTCAAATCTCATGCGGATGGGGGCATACTGTCGCAGTTATGGGTGAGAGCATTCCAATCCCTATTATTAATTCATATCTTTTCCTCGCAGATAACGGAGAAGCATATTCTTGGGGAGTCGGTGAGTATGGAGCACTTGGAATAGGGACGACTGATTCTGAATGGTCTCCAGCAAAAATTAGTCTTGAAGGAAAGCCATCAGCAAGAATTGTAAAAGTCTCCTGCGGCTCCAGGCATACCGGAATCATCTCTGGTAAACCAGCAGTTTTTTCACGAATAATCTCTTGAGTTGCAGAATACGGGCAGCTGTATGTCTGTGGCGCTGGCGACGCAGGGCAACTCGGCACGGGAAGCCGTGAAAAGGAATTAGTTCCAGTTCAATTAAGCATGATAACGGATAAAGTAGCCCAAGTCTCTTGCGGTATCTTCCATACGCTGATCCTCACAGGTACTAGGCTGTTACATCTACTCGTATCTGAGTTTTGTTTAATAGAGCGAGGAAAAGTATTCGCTACTGGAGGCAATACCTTTGGCCAACTAGGCATCGGAAATAAGAAAAGCACGAACGTACCAGTCAGAGTCAAGGACTTAGACCCATATTTTATCACGAGAGTTTCGTGCGGTCATCATTCAGGTGCGTTAACTGACGCTGGAGAAGTTTTTCTATGGGGAACAGGCGTGTTTGGAGAGTTTGTTTCCCCTTTCCGAGCGTCGAAGGGAGGCGTGAGGTTCAAAGACATTGAAATCGGAAGCTTTTTTGGAGCGGCTATCGATGACACTGGGCTTATCTGGACGTGGGGAAGCAACACCAGCGGTGAATTAGGCCTTGGTGACTATGAGCCACGAAAAACGATGACTCCAAACAAGGCACTACAAGGTAGAGTCGTATCTCGACTGTCTTGTGGAGGGTCATATGTTATCGCGCTTGGGATTATCATTAAAACGCATCGAAGGAGAAACCTGGCGATTTCGCCATCGAACTCGCTTCAAGGCAGCAAGCAAGCATTTTTCTCGAAAACGCCGCAAGGAATGCAGAGTATGAACTTTGAGAGGCCTCCAGATCACAGAGAGGGTAGAGGTGAGCACAATCCTGAGTTTGCTGAAAGAGAGCAACGTCGAACATCTGTTGATCATGCCCCGCCGTATAGAAATAGCAGAGGAGACACAGAAGTTCTGAGAAAATCGCCTTTTCGAGTTGCTGAATCAAGGCAATCTGATCATGAAGTAAAAACTATTCGAGTTGAATGAATCAGCATTGATTTAATAAGAATAAGCCGAGTAGGGATAATAAAAACGAAGGAAGGTTAAGTAATTCCAGGATCATTGATCAAGAGCAGCGTTCGAGAGACAAGCTTGATGATCCAGTAATAAGGGATATTTGCTAATGGTTAACTCATGTTGCTAGTTCATTGATATGCTATTGAAACAGAAAAGTGTGTTAGAAAACAATTTAAAAATGGAGAAAGAGGAGAAAAGGGCACTTGAGCAAACGTTAGACGAAACACGCAGGAAATTGCGAGAGTAAACTGATACTTATGGCCTTGTTGAAGCTTTTGTCTTTGATACTAGGACGCAGGAGTCGAGAAGCAAACTTGTGGATTTAGAGAGCAGTATTGGAGCACAACAAACCCGTCTTTCTGAATTAAGTTCGGTAATTACAAGTTTTTTTGATTTGCTGTTTACGAGCAACTTTGCAGCTTTACGAAGAAGAAATGAGACGCAATGAACGGTTACGAGATGAGATAGCAGCAGAAAGACAACACTCCGCTGGTCTTAAGAATCAGGTGACTGATTTGACTGCTGAGTTGGACGGGTAACTCTTAAATCAAAAAAACCATTCATCATACTTATTATTTAATGCTTTCAGTTTTCATCGGAAATTTAGAGAGCTCGAAGACGCACATCAGAGAGCACTCGCGGAACTGGAGGAAGTCAGGTCTGCCAGCCGGAAACAAATCGAAAAGAATAAGGCTCAACAGGCAAGCGATTCCAGCGAGATAACTCGTCTGAAATCCACCATTTCTGAACTGACGCAAATGGTTGAGAAAAGTCAGTCCAACGTTGCTCATCTCGAGCGAATCAGGGCTCGAGAACAAGAAGACAAAGCGCTTTTGGAAAAAGAAACCGTCGAACTCGGAAACAAAATGAATGAGTTTATGGACAGGCTCGACGATGCTATCGCTGCTTTAGAAAAAGAGCAGAATATCCGAGGCGATCTTGAGAAGGAGCTCGAAATAATGCGAAAGAAAGAAGCTGAGCATATCGACCAGAAACGAGCGCTGAAGGATGAGCTGCAGAATCTTCTTGCCGCCACAGAGAAAAGCCTCGAGGTTGAACAACAGAATAATATGAGATTGGTCGATGAAAATGAGAACTTACAACGAATAATCAGAGCAAAAGCGCAGCAGTATGAGGAAATGCAAGATCGTATGAGAGCCCTTGAGCAGGAACTCGCAGAGAACGTGAATAAGAACGAGCAGTTGGTTGGACTGTTGAACCAAGAGATAGACAGACAGGCTGAAGAATATAAGCAGCGCGCGCTTGGTGTCCTTCTGAATTCGCCAAGCAGGACGATGGATTCAAAGAAATGGAATTCGGAGTTGGCTGAGAGAGATAGCATCCTCGACAGCAAATACAGAAGGTCTCCGGAGAATCTGAGACGAATTGTCACCGGAGAGGATTCTAGATCCGGTAAGAATTTGACTAAGAGCGGAGCGAGCTTGGCAAAAGGCTCGAAGGACGCTTCGGGACATATTTACGAGGTGACGAACTTTGACCATGGAAGGAAAGAGGATTTAGACAGGAAGCAGAAGCTTCAGGACGTGTAAAACTGATGGTTTAACCACGTTTGGCTGATTGTTATAATAGGAATGAAGACCAGAGACGCAAGATAAGGTCGTCGGCTGATAAACTAGCAAATATCTTAAATTTGCAGAAGAATTCCGCTAAAACACCTGAAGCTGCTGAAAGAGATTCTACGAAAAATGAGTTCAGCTCTTTGCAACGGAGCCAGGACGAGTTATCGAGTGTCGAGTAATTATTTTTACCGTTAATATGCTCTAATGGCATTTACGAAATAGTAAAAGGGGAAGCAGACAGCAGATTGGTAAGCATCCCGAGGAATATTTAGTAAGTGTTGCTTGAAGAGGCGGCTGAATTAATTTTTTCTTCTTAGCAAAATTTGTCAGAAGTAAAAGACAGACTAACGACCCTCCAGCGCAATAAAGTGGCTCTGGAGACGAAGATGAGGGATTTTGAACTAAAGCTTAAGACTATAAGCAAGGCTTAGTGGTTTCTTAAAATTGTGATTGCATGGTAACAAATTCAAGAGATGTTAAGGGAAAAATAATGGACATTATCTGTTTCTTTTTCTCTAATTATGAAACAAAATTTGTGATTTCAGGTCTCTGATGGAAATGCTTTTTCAACTTAGATTCATGTGGTCGACCGTAGGTCTTAGAAAGAAAGCGGAAAATGGTTTGGGAGTCTCAGAGGGATTGGGCTTCTCAGCGCTGAATAGAAAGATTAGGAAGGCCTCTTGTTGAAAAAAATTTCTGCCAATAAGTTTTCCAGCGGAGATTTTCGTGTGCCAATGATTCTTTAGCGACAAAAAAGAATCCGCTTAAACTTGTCTTAAACTAGTTTTCAACTAACTTCTTTCCTTCTTTTTTTCAACTATTCTCAGGGTCAATCGTCTCCATCAGTAGTTTTTTGAATTCATTCCAGCAAAGATCACTTCAATGCGTTCCTTTTGGACTCTAAAGCGTCAAAAATGGAAAATTATCACTTGAAGGACCTATAGTTCTCTTTATCAGAAAGAAATATGAGATTCAGACGACAAAATTCTCTTGAGGCAGTCTTGTTTGTACTTTTTGGCAAAAGGCAATTGAGAGAATAAAAAAGCTTTATTGTTTTGTTCATGTTGATCTTACATTAATTTTAACAATAGAATTTTGTTAATGGATACCTTTTTTTTGAACTATACATAGATAGGAGCTTTATCAGGCAGCCAGAAGGCCATAGTGAAGGGAGGAGCTAGGTTCCGTTCAGAGCGAGGCTCGACAAATAGGCCAAATCGTCGAGTAAATTGGAAGGCATTTACTTTTTGGTAGCTGAAAATTAGAAGGAATTATAGTTTAATGTACACTAATCTAAAAATATCGAAAATTCGTGAGTCATAAATTATTTTATGAATAGAGACACCTTTATATATAACGAAGGTTTTTCGGCACACCGCATCAATAATAATTCAATCGTTCAATTTCAAATCAAAATGAAACTCTTCATTCTCGTTTTGGCCTTGACACTCGTTTTCTCCGCTTCTGCAGGCGACGCGTATGACTGGCGCTCACGCTCTATCTATCAACTTCTTACTGATAGATACGCCAGAAGCGACCGAAGCGATAGTCCTTGCGCGAATCTTAGTAATTATTGCGGAGGCACTTTCGAAGGCATTCGTAAGAACCTCGATTATATCAAAGCTATGGGTTTCGATGCCATTTGGATTTCTCCAATTGTCGAAAATTATGAAGGAGGATACCACGGCTATTGGGCAACGAACTTGTATAAAGTCAACAAACACTTCGGAACTACTCGAGAGTTGAAAAAGCTCGTTAATGCTGCTCATTCCAAGGATATTCTCGTGATGGTTGACGTTGTGGCTAATCACATGGGTCCCGTTGGCACGAACTTCTCGCAGATCGTACCCTTCAACCTCTCCGAGCATTACCATCCTCGCTGCTTGCTCACCAACTGGACTGATCAGCATCATGTTGAAAACTGCTGGCTCGCTGATCTCCCTGATCTCGATCAAAACAGTCCTTTCGTTAAACGAACCCTTATCGATTGGATTCGACACCTCGTGGCTGAATTTAAGTTTGATGGCATCAGAATTGACACCATTTTAGAAGTCCCTGCAAACTTCTGGCTCGATTTCACTAGAGCTGCTGGTGTATTCGCCATGGGGGAAGCTTTCCACGCCGGCTATCAATACGTCGGAGGCTATCAGAACGTCATTGATGGAGTGCTTAATTATCCTCTCTACTACAAGCTCAAGGAAATCTTCGGCGCTAAGCAGTCAATGAGCCTATTCACAACTCATTACGTGGAGATGGGCAAGCATTTCAAGAACCAGGATCTGTTGGGAAATTTCGTAGATAACCATGACAACTCTCGCTTCTTAAACGAGTATAATGACACCAGAATGTTCAAGGCGGCACTCGCGTTCACTATTGCGTCAAGAGGCATCCCGTTCACATACTATGGCTTTGAGCACAATTTTGACGGTGGGGCGGATCCTCTGAATAGAGAGGTGTTCTGGACGACGAAGTTTAAGCCGAGCAGCTTAACGAAATTTGTAAAAACTCTACACGAAGTGCGAAAAGCCACGAGATGGTATGATCAGCCTCAGATTGAAAGCTTGGCTGATGACTCGTTCTATGCGTTCAGCAGAGGAAGCACATTCTTTGCTTTTACGAATCGACCTGATGAGAAACAGGTGAGAACAATTACTTCCCATCCTTATCATGAAGGCCAGATGCTTTGCAATATTTT
>ENA-UOTZ01001815-UOTZ01001815.1-compost-metagenome-genome-assembly--contig:-NODE-1815-length-13113-cov-10.249693_pt1 | contig 13113 bp, 4 predicted proteins | sample MGYA00238144_ERZ746983 | MGnify/ENA primary metagenome ERZ746983 (study PRJEB28759, sample SAMN06268863) | compost metagenome | isolation source: single cell | place: USA: California, Emeryville, Joint...
AGTGTATTTACATCTAGAAAATTGGATTGCAAGTCTGGATTTCAATCCTACTGGAGAGGTTGTAGCAACTATCGATGGCTATGGTGGATGTTTGATATCAGATGTGAACACCAATAGCTATATCTGCCATTTGAACTTGAAAGAAGAAGGTAATTTCGCAAGTTTAATTATTTGTCCTTTGTCTCGTTTTGAATAATAAAAACTGATTCTCTTCTTTAATTAGGTAGCTACAATAAGATTTCTCTTATCATTATTATTCTAATACTATTGATATTTTAGATGCTTGGGGCCGTTGCAGATGGAGCACCAATACTGATGAACCCTTATTATTTGTGAAATATTATTTTGACAAACTCAATATCCTTGACAGTGAGAAGAAAGGTTGGATTTTGGCCAAACCGGTTGCCCTTGAAAACGATCAATGTAAATTTTGAAGCATGCTTATTTCTTGGCCAAAGGTTTAGTTTATCTTTCCTATTTGCTTTTCCTTTGATTTGATGCTGCTCCTGCTAGACGCCACAAATTCGATTGATGTTTGTCCGAGCAATGGAAATCTTTTGGCAGCAGGTGGCGGTAATGAGAAGATCAGGATATTTGATAAACGAGAGTCGAGAATAGTTGAAACATTTAATGGAATTCATACCCGTAATATTTTTTCCTCGCTTAAAACATCTGTATTCTATCATTACTCAATTATTTTCTAGGTATTATCCGCTGTGTGAGATGGAGTCCATGTGCAAAGATGCTCGCAAGTGCTGGGGGTGATAAGACAGCAAAACTGTTGGACTTGAAGACTGGGAAGGTACTTTATACTGGGACTACCTTAGACGAAAGTAATTTATTACTTTTTCATATTCACCTTCCACTTTCATCAATTAGATTCGGCTACCTCTGTCTGTTTCATTTAAAGAGCTCAATTTACTAAAAGATTGAAAGAAATTCTCGTCAAGAAATTCTCTATGTCACCAATAATTACCATTATACTTAGATTGACGGATTTATTTATGAAAAGCCTAGCTATCTCGTCTTCTTCAGATATTTTCAATATGCGTACTTATCTACAAGATCCCAATTGAATTCGATTATTTTAGGTTAGCTGCAAAATTTTCAAGGAAATTTAGGCTAGTACGATTAGGTCTGAGGACTCTTCTCGGGATTTTAAAATAAATTGGATAAAACTCTCCAATTAGTCTCATTTCTCATAATAATGCAACTTGAAACAATCCGGTTGGCTATAGATTCGATTCCATTCAGTAGTTTTTCGTTATTTTCCTATGAAAAGAATTTGAAACTGTAAAATTTTGATTTCAGAGACAGAGTGGCATCAACCAGGAAGGGCTATCTATCGGAAAAACTGAATAAACTCCTTGAAAAACAATTATGGAAATTATCTAAAGATATAATTTTTTCATAATCTTTTCCAGAATAAATAAAAAGGTATTAATTAACTCTCGGTTTGGTCAAATTAAACAAACAAAATGCCGCCAAAAAAAGGCTCAAAAGCAAGTGATTCCAAGGCTCGACCCTTTGAAGAGTCAAAGAGAGCCAAAAATGATGCGCCAACTGGCGATCTTCTACAAATGTCTCTCAAGACGGGTAGTTAAAATAGTTCTGCTTTTTGTTTCAATGGATTTCTATTTTTCTCTTTCTCACGCCTTTTGAGTTTCATATCACACCTGTCAAATCTTCAATAGATGAAGCAACTTCTATGTCACCAACGCTGCTAGCCTGGTCCTCAGCTCAGGATAATAATATTAGTGTCCTCGAACTCAAAACAAAGAAAAAGACTGCGAATTTTTTAGGGCCTCAAATCAGAATTGGTACATGCATCTCTTTTAAACCCAGATTTACTCTAGACACCACAAGGCGGTTGGACTCACTTAAAAGAAATCTCAGACACGAAATTGCTTGTCTCACTCAATCAGAGTTCGCAATCCTCAGCCAATATGGAAATATTTGAGATTTCTACAAAAGTCGTGAAAAAGATTTACTCATTCGAGGAAGTTCGCGGAGGTGATATTGATATATCCTGAATTCTACAAATCGCGTCTCTTTCTTTGCTGTTGTTCACACTTTCTCTCCTGTCCACTTTAATAATAATCTTTTTGCCTAGTTCCCGGTCCTGGAGATGTGTCTTATAATTCACGAAGGAATCTCCTTGGTGCAATTCCTCTTGAAGGAAAAACAACTCAACATTTATACGAAATTACTTATTCCCAGCAGAAGAGTAATTATAGTGTAAAGCTATTAAAGAAATCGAAATGGCCTTCTCAATACAGCACTGGTGAAGGTGACTCAGAGATTTTTGGCTTAATTGATTTATATGCTTAATCTACATCTAGAGAACTGGATTGCTAGCTTCGATTTCGATCCTCTTGGAGAGACCACAGCGAGTATCGACCGCAATGGAATTTGCTTACTAGCAGATGTAAACACCGGCAACTGCCTCTACGCTATGGAAATGGACAGTGAACTGGGTAAGAAAGTTGCTTTTCTAAATATTCTCTCTCTAGGATCCGCATGAATTTCATTTTTTATGTTGTTAATCGGACTATTTTCTTCTCATTCTGCTCCTCTTTTTAGATGATCATAGTCGCTGCAGGTGGAGTACTAATAGTGGCGAATCCTTATTATACGTGAAGTATGATTGGAACAAACTCAACATTTTAGATGTCGAGAAGAAGGCGTTAATCTTGAAAAAACCGGCTCTACTTGCTAAAGAAAATGGTAATGGCTCATTTTATTATTTTCTTCTTACTTTTTTAGTTTACGCTTCAGGTAACACTAACTAACTATGAGTTGACTCGCTGCTTGCTACTTGATCTTTTATATTTTACTATCTTTCAATTTGAAATATTTTTGATAGATAAAACATTTTGGATTGATGTTTGTCAGAGCAATGGAAATTTATTGGCATCAGGCGGTTCTTCAGAAACCAGGATATTTGATAAAAGAAAATCGAAAATCGTTAATACCTTCAAAGATATTCATGCAAGTAAGCGTCAATTAAATTTAATATTTATTACTTTGCCAGAGCGGATCAACTGTGTGAGATGGAGTCCGAACGGAGATATGCTGGCAAGTGCTTCTCATGACACGAAGGTAAAACTGCTGGACGTAAAGACTGGGAAAGTTCTTTATACCGGAAAAACCTCAGATGAACGTAGAATAATACGGTTTGAAATTCAATCTCATTTCATTGTTAGGGATGGCTATCTCAGTTTGCTTCATCTAAAAGGACTTGAACGAGGTAAGGGGATAAAAGAAAAAGTAAATAGACAAAAGGGTTCAGTAGTCGTACTTTCGTGTCTTCCTTGTAAATCAGAGTTTCATATCCTTCGAAACCGTCCAATGGCTCATTATTCTGAGTGTATTAATCGTTAGGTTAGCTCAGCTGCATATAATCAGCACTGGAATTGGAGGAAATAATTCTTATTTGAACAAATTTTGGCTGCTGGCGAAGCAAACGAGTTGTCTTGAAAATCTAGTAAACTCTTTAATAAGCAGAAGGAATCGCACCAAGAATGCTTCTGCTGGATTATAGCTCGCATCTCCGAAACTAGTAACGAGAAAACTATAGAGTTATGAGACGGATTTTAACGATATATTTACTGTCAGAAACCTCCTCAAATGAATATATTTTCTTTGGCTGTTCTTTCTGTGAAACATCAAATACCTCGAGATTTACCGATGTTCGCCAGGAGTGGTGAACAGAAACTAAAAGCTCTGTGTTTACAATCTCTTGAAACAACAAAGATACGGGGAAAGTTTCAATAAAGTCTTCTGTTCTAAATCGTAATATTTTAATCCAAGAGCTTGATAAATTAAAGAAAGATAAAAACATCTGTTATGAGCAATGGTCTTGATTCTGTAAATACGTGAGGTTTCAAAAAATTGTAAAGTAAATTAATAACTATGAACTCGGTTAGAACGTCACGCATGCTAGCTCAGTAGGCAAAAACGGATTATCTTTGCTTGCTGCCATTTTAAAAAGTTTTTCGTTTTATTTTGATTGGATAAAATACGCTGAAAACTCTTGATTAATCTTATTACCTCTAATATTGAAGTACATAATTTTGGTAAATTTATGGACTCAAAGATATTAAATCATTTTTTTAGAAATCCTGAACTCTGACGCTGCAACAGGGCCAAACAGGTTGTTTGTGGATGTTTCCCAAATAAAAAAGAGAGCAATTTCTTATTTCAGAGTTTTTCAAACCGAATAAGACTACTTGCGAAAATCAAACACTATTTTTTTTCTTTTGAATAAAATTCATTGCAATGGAAGCTATAATCATTTTGGGACCACGGAAAGCAAGACCTGCCACAATTATATAGCAATAGCCTGCTTATCTAATTGTTAATTGAACAGCCTAATGGTTACTACTCGTGCATATATAATTGGAGGAAAATTTTCTGATATTTCTCTTAGCTCATTCATTTCATAGTCACTATTGTTGAGCAAAGCATTTTTCTGAGGTTCTTGATTTTCACTTCCAAACTTTTCTCACAATTTTGGATTGCTTTTCATTCGAGTTTGGAGCCAAAAATTAATTTGAAATGCTCTTTTATCGCTAATTTCTATCTCTTTTAAATCAGTCTTTGAATTCGATTTTGCATTGAACTGCTCGAGTGATTTGACGTAAGAACGAGGAAACAAGCTACTTCTTTGCCCTTAATCTTATCTGAGTTGATACGCCATATTAGAGGCGTAGTTTCACCAATAATCCTCCTCGAACAGCTTAGATGAACCTCACCTTATTTTTCGTTTCATAGAATCTTTAATTGAGCCTCACAAGACAGTTTGGAATTTGGAAAAACAAAAGTAATTTTGCAGTTTCTAAAGACTTTGGATGCTCTAATTAAAAAAATTTCTTCTATTAATTTGCACTGGAGTACTCAAGAATAAGAAATATCAAAACCATTCAAAATAGCTTTCGAACAGATCCGCTCCATTTTTTCTCATGAGCCTGTGTGATGCGCCAAATTTCGAAAATGAAAGAGCTTGATCATGATGATCAAGTTGATTAGCATCATGGCTCCTAGGTTATCAATTATGGTTGGAGTTTATGAGTCCTACAAAACTAAAAAAAGATATACCTCTTTATACTTTCGTACATTATATATCGCATCTACAAATTCTTTTAAAGCCGCTTTGTGCCATAATTTCAAGTCATTGTCACGTGACATAAGACTCTAAGGAAAATACACAATTAACTTTTGAAAAATTTTCATCGAATGACTTGACTTTGCTAATTCATTAGGCCAGAGCTTCAAATGAGTTACAGCAATTTTTTCAGACTGGATAGAGTAAGGCAAGTAAGTAATGGAGTTAATTTTTTGAATTAGCTGCTCAATAAGATTTATCTATGATAATGATTCCAGAAGAAAGAGAGTGGAATTTCCAGCAATATATTATTCTGTATCTCACCTAAGGGGACCGTAGCGACTAGAAAGAAAAAATCAAAGGCGGAAAAAACTAAAGTATTTAGATCAGATACACACAAAAATGGTCCAATTCAAACTTTTAATCTTTTTCTCTTTTAATATGTTCATTATGAGGGTTGACCACGTGTCGATAAGTCATTTCTATCTATATCTGCTAAACTTTATTCAAAGATTCGAGAAAAATGAACATTACTCAGACATTAATACAAAAAAGAATAAAACAAAACAATTTTGCTCTGCAAGGAACTAATTATTCACTAAAATACTGCACTTCTGCGGAGATCTCAGGGGTTAGCCTATTAGTTTCCTTGATTCAAAGAAAATGCGTTTGAAATGTGAATGTAACAGTATTTTCCCAACTTTTCAGTTTCGGGTCAGTATCAGTCGAAAAGAAACATTTAGATTGAGATTGAGAGCTTAGAATCTTAAATTGCCACATAGTCATCTATTTTGCCTTGTAAGTCGAAATGAGAGATCACAATATTATTTCTCTTAGTAAGCTCTTCTCTTCAAAGCGTGCCTTGGTATTCAAAGCATTAGAATTTTTTTCTCGATTATTTGGTTCCTCTTATGTAGATGATGACTGAACGCTTCCGCTGCCTCAAGCTTGAGTCCAATTAAAATGCTCTTTCCAATAAAGAATTCCAAAATAAAAATAGGAATCAGAACACAGTTTGATTCGCATAAGGAAATAAGAATAGTTATCAAAACTAAAATCACTCAAAATTAAACGAAGAAAAAATTGGTAGATAGAATTACTTTGGCATGAAGCCAAGTAATTTGAAAAATGGAGAGATGGAATTAAGGAGAATATCTTTGCATAATACAGGCTCGGATAACCAGGAAGTAATACAAAAAATGAAATTGTTGTGTAAAGAGTTATTACAGCTGTCAATAGCAAGTAAATGGCGAGCAGATTAATTGAAGTGGAGAGATAACTTTCTTAGGGCATGATTATTAGAATTAAGACTCAAACAAATGCCAGACTTGGAATCATTAAGTTTTCAAATGTTGTTCTTTTCATTTTTAAACATTTGTTGTTCATTAAGTTTAATTGTTCATCACTTTACAGAACTGAATTGGCTCACCGGTTGTGATGCCCCTTTTAATTTCAATAGAAAAATGTCTTCATCAAGGAATTCTCTTGCTTGCTCATTTTATTACGAAAAGTATTCCACAAAGTTCAAATCCTCTGAAAGAGGATGTATATATTGAGTTGTAGACTCTACGACTGTTAAAATTCCTCCTTGAAGAAGAGAGTTTTCACTGACAAATACATTAATAATTCATACAATCTCAAAATAGAGTCGATGCTTCGTAAATTAATTCTTCTTCCTTTAGATATTGACAACTTGGGTGGATGTTTAACTTATCTATCCGACAGAAGTAAATGAGGGTTACGAGGCGACCTATTGCTGCTGTTTTCTTCTTTTTATGTTTTGAGAGGAAATGATGAGATCAGATGAGTCAATTAATAATTTTTCCAAGAGCTTAAAAAAATTGTTCGATTAATCTAAATTCCGCTATTTACCATTATCACTCAGATTCACTTGACTCTTCATTAAATAAGTCCAGTTACCCGAATATAACGGCGAGAAAACCTTCTTTCTTTCAAATTTAGACCCATCTTAATCTAGTCATTACAAAAGAGACTTATACTCGCTTAAGCTCACAAATATGAAGAAAGGGCTCTGATTGGAAGAACTACTAAATTTCATATAGTTTTGTAATTCGGAATGATTTAGTAGGTGCTAACAGTCTCAAATCTGAAATAAAATTGCGTCGTTAAATTTCTACCCTTCAGTAGCAATTTCAAAAAAGTCGTATACATGCAGCACCTCACGGCACCTCATGGCAATTTCCTTTTCCTTTCCTTCATTGTTAGGGTTATCACAGCGCTGCTCCATGAGTTCTCAACGAATTAAAGTTCAGAGTTCGCTTTTTTGCTAAGCGTTACGTTCAAAAGTTAAATTAATTCTGTTTTGTTAAAATGCTATCGGAAACGCGTAGAAGAAATTTACAAAAATTTTTAGACGGATAATAGCACAAATAAAAGCTTCCTTATCAGCGTCCGATCAGTGAATCATTTAGCGAACTATTACCTCAATTAATAAAACAGCAAATCAATATTGATATAAAAAAACTCAACCAATCCTAGCCATTTGTTATCGTAAAATACCTTCTTTAATTAACTAAGCAAGTCGCTTGAGTAAAATTTTAGATGCGTGACGTAGGGCGATAGGTCTTTAACGCTGTCGGTTATATTCTACTTTTCCGCCCAACTTAACCAATTTTCTGACAAGCGAGCAGTTGGAAATTGAGTGTTTAGGTTTTGAATGAAATACCCGACTTTTCGAACTCTAAGCGTTTTTTATAAGAATACCAGAAAGAAATTCCACTATATAAGAGAGAGAAAAGCAAAAATTGTATAATTCGATTTACAAACAAAAAACAAAATGGAAAATACAACTTTCCGGAAAATGCAAAAAGAAGCAACAAGTCTTTTTGAGATGAGACATGATTTTATCGGAACCTATGTCCACTTGGGAACCATAAATTCGGTGGCAGTAACAAGTGACAACAAATATGCCATCTCCGGATCTTCGGACAGGACGATCGGAATATGGAATATTGCAGAAAAGACACTTCTTCATCGATTCGAAGGAGCACATTCAAAAGATATAACATCAGTGGTCGTGACAAGCGACAATAAATATATCATTTCGGGCTCTGAAGACAAGACGATTGGAATATGGAATATTGCTGACAAGATACTTCTTCATCGATTTGAGCAGGCACATTCTGGCCGCATTACATCCTTGGCAGTGACAAGCGACAGTCGATATATAGTCTCAGGATCATGGGACAAGACAATTAGAATATGGAGTATAGCAGAAAAGAAACTTGTTCATCGATTCGAAGGACATTCTTCAGAGATAACATCAGTGGCAGTTACAAGTGACAACAAATATATCATTTCGGGAGCATGGGACATGACGATTAGAATATGGAGTCTTGAAGGCAAGACCCCTGTTCACCAATTCGAAGGAGCTCATTCTAACGGTATCACATCAGTGGCGGTGACAAGGGATAACAAATATCTCATTTCGGGATCTGCAGACGGAATGATTGGAATATGGAGTTTTGAAAACAAGACACTTATTCACCGATTCGAAAAAGCACATTCACTAGGGATACCATCAGTGGCTGTTACTAGTGACAACAAATATATTATTTCAGGCTCTGAAGACAAGACGCTTGGAATTTGGAGTATTGAAGCAAAGACACTTCTTCACCGATTTGAAAAAGCACATTCACTAGAGATACTATCAGTGGTAGTGACAAGCGACAACAAATATATCATTTCTGGATCTGAAGACAAGGCGATTGGAGTATGGAGTATTGAAGACAAGACACTTCTTCATCGAATCGGAGGAGCACATTCATTGGGGCTGACTTCAGTGACAGCGACAAGCAAACATATCATTTCTGGCTCTGATGACAAGACGATAGGAATTTGGGACATTGAAGATAAGACTCTTCTTCATCGATTCGAAGGAGCCCATTCATCGAGGCTAACTTCAGTAGCAGTGACAAGTGACGAGAAATATATCATTTCAGGCTCTGAAGACAAAACGATTGGAATATGGAGTATTAAAGACAAGACACTTTTTCACCGATTCGAAGAAGCACATTCAGAGGTGATAGCATCAGTGGCAGTGGCAAGGGACAATAAATATATCATTTCGGGGTCGAAAGACAACACGATTGGAGTATGGAGTATTGAAGACAAGACACTTATTCATCGATTTGAAAATACACATTCATTGGGCCTAACTGCAGTGGCAGTGACAAACAAATATATAATTTCTGGATCTGAAGACAAGACAATAGGAATTTGGAATATTGGAGACAAGACTCTTCTTCATCGATTCGAGGGAGCGCATTCAGAAGATATAACATCAGTGGGAGTAACTAGTGATAACAAATTTATCGTCTCGGGATCAATTGACAGGACGATTGGAGTATGGAGTATTGAAGACAAGGCGCTCTTTCATCGATTCGAAGGAGCTCATTCTGACGGCATCACATCAGTGGCAGTAACAAGGGATAGCACATGTATCATATCAGGATCTAAAGACAAAACGATTGGAATATGGAATATTGCAGATAAGACTCTTCTACACCGTTTCGAAGGAGCACATTTATTTGATATTAAATCAGTAGCAGTGAGCAGCGATAACAAATATATCATTTCGGGGTCATGGGATATGACGATTGGAAGATGGGATGTTGCAGACAAGGCCATCCTTCATCGTTTCGAAAATGCGCATACTCAACGGATACCCTCATTAGCAGTAACAAATGATAACAAATATATCATTTCGGGGTCATGGGACAAGACGATTGGAGTGTGGAGTATTGAAGAGAAGACACTTGCTTATCGTCTTGAAGGAGAACAGGCAGAAGGTATCTCATTAGTGGCAGTAGCAAACGATAACAAATTTATCATTTCGGCATCATGGAGCGAATCGATTGAAGTATGGAGTATTGAAGATAAAAGACTTCTGCATCGATTCGAAAAAGCGCATGCAGGAGATATAACATCAGTCGCAGTAACAAGCGACAACAAATATATCATTTCGGCATCTAGAGACAAAACGATTGGAGTATGGAGTATTGAAAAAACGACACTTGTTCATCGTTTCGAAGGAGCTCATTCTGCCGATATCACATCAGTGGCAGTGACAAGTGATAACAAATATATCATTTCGGGATCTGAAGACAAGACGATTGGAATCTGGAGCCTTGAAGACAAGACACTTCTTTACCTATTCGAAAAAGCACATTCACAGGCGATAGCATCAGTAGCAGTAACAAGTGATAACAAATATATCATTTTGGGATCATGGGACAAGACGATTGGAATATGGAGTATTGCTGACAAGACACTTTTTCATCGCTTCGAAGAAGCACATTCTGAGTGGATAACATCATTGGCAATAACAAGTGACAACAAATATATCATATCAGGATCATCACAATCGATTGGAGTATGGAGTATTGCAGACAAGAAACATCTACATCAATTCAAAACCGATGAGCTAGATTCAGTGACAGTGTCAAGAGATAACAAGTATATTGTTATCTCTAGATGCGAATGTATTACCCTAATGAATCTCGAAGTAGTAATGGGAACCGGCGAACATTCGTCTTTCTTTCCAACCTTCAAGTACATTTCCCGTGAACTTTCCTCTCCTACATCAGAAAATGGCCGTCCAAGCAACTCTTCATTTTCTTGGTTCGCGAAAGTAGACTCCTTCCCTCAGCGTTGGAATGCGCTAAATTTCATCATATTTCTTCTTCCCGGCTCTGCTCATACAGCGAACCTTGATTTCGCTCTGGAGAACAAAGTTTATCTTTCCATTGATAAATATGATCAGACACAGCTCGATTATGTACTTCAATACGACGATGCTCGAAATCCTCAAACTGACGAATTCTTCTCCTATTTCTTCAAGGTATTACCAAGACTCTTAAATTTCGATTCTCCGACACGAGTCCAACTTATTCGTAGCGTCTCTAATGCCCATCTCGAAATCTACGATAAATTTGGAGAATTATCCTTTCTGACAGTGTTTAACTCATTATATACCAAGAAGAAAGCTAAAACTTTCCTGCGAGAAGCAGACAAAGTTATTTTACCTTCAGCAGGACGGATCAAAAATGATGACAAGCAGTTCATTCGTTTTACTGACCAGCTTGTCAAAACTGATGTTGACAAGATTGACGCCACGAGAACTAAATACACACTAGATTATACTGTGATACTTTACTGCTCCTCTTACCAAATCTATGGCAAACGAGTTCTTAGTTTGCTTAGAATTCTTGCTACAATCGAAAGCCGTGAACTTCTCTCGTGTACATCGCAAAACATCGTCGATTACCTCTGGAAAAAATACAAAAAGTTGCTGTGGATAAAATGTTCCTTTTATTTTATTGCTCTTGGCTTGTTCGTGTCCTTCGCTGTTACACGATCATTAGAAGATAGCAACGTAGCCTCCAAACTGCTCATTGCGCTCGATGTATGCGTCGGAGTTATTGCGGGATTCGAGTCTCTTCAGGTCTCATCAAATCTTTCAGACTACTTCACCGACTTTTGGAACTACATCGACATGCTCCTGCTCGGCGTAACGATTGTTATCTCGGCTCTTTTCTGGACTGAAGCAAATGCCGACGCCTTGAGCTTCTTCGTATCTACAGGGGTGGTTCTGTACTTCAGTAAATCTCTCATCTCTTTCCGTATCATAGATCAGTTAAGAAATCTCATCCGCATGATCATTGAAGTCCTCAAGGGCATGAGAGCTTTCCTGATAATTATCATTACCTACCTTGTTGCTTTCGCGATTATTTTCTACCAAAGCAGAAGAGCGATGTCAGATGATTCTCCAGAGGACTCTGTTGATTCTGGCAACTTTGGCAATGATTTAATGGAGATGTTCTATTTGATCTTCACAGGAGGCGATTCCGCAAATTATTCAGGTGTGATGATTCCATTCTATCTCCTCGTGGTTGTCTTCCAATGTCTTGTCCTTCTGAATTTGATCATATCGATTATTGGAGAGACCTATGGACAAGTAACGGAAAACTTCGATATTATCGATTTGAAGGAGAGAATTAATATGCTCTTGGAGATTAGTGAGGAAGCAGGTGTTATGAAAACAGTGACCAAGAAGTTAGGATGCCAAAAAAAAAGAAGAGTAAAGCAAAATTCTCAGAGCAATGTGGAGGACAGGTTTTTGCTTGTTGTTGAGAAGTTTGAGGGAAATAGTGATTCTGACGTCTCCATCAAAGATGTGGACCAAAAACTCAACGAAATAAGGAAAGAAATGAGTAGCGAGGTTGACACGCTGAAGAAAGAACTCAGCAGTCAATTGAAAGATGGAATTGGATCATTGAAGAAAGAAATGAACAGTAAATTAGAAGGCGAAATTGGAGCTTTAAAAAGTGAGATTGAAAATGGGTTCAGTTCGGTAGAGGCTCGCATAATCAACAGTTTGAGAGTCACAATACAAGATATGCTTTCTGAAGCTACTGAGATCAAAGTGAAGAAGTGAATTGTCTAGTATTAGTTTACTTCCTTGGGATTATCAGTGGGATGAGACACATTACCACACTGAACAAGGAATTTATATTGATATCATTAATAATAACAACATTCATATCATCCGTAAACCTAGAGAATAAGCCAAACAAATATTATATAACACAAAAGCGAATAAATTATAAATGTAACTTTCATAATGGCACCCTAGTTAATTGTGAGCAACGAAGACACCCCAGAACTTTCTCTCTCTTTTTTTTTCAAAGTCAACTCAAGAGTGACGAAATAAAATTCAAATAAATAAACAAGGCGACAAGCAACGTATATATTTTAAGAATAAGAAATACCGCTTCAATAGGCAAGATATTTAAGCTTTTTGCACTAAGGGGTTAAAAGTGATTAACTTTTCAGTGGGTATTTGGAAACTATGACAATAGGCCGTTACTCATGGGAGAAGTCAGAGAACCTTCGTGGTTAATTATGTAATGTGTTGAATCCAAGTATCAGCTTCGAAGCTGTTTAGAATAATTATTGTTGTTATTACTCATAACTCTGATCAA
>ENA-UOTZ01001816-UOTZ01001816.1-compost-metagenome-genome-assembly--contig:-NODE-1816-length-13111-cov-4.390517_pt1 | contig 13111 bp, 1 predicted proteins | sample MGYA00238144_ERZ746983 | MGnify/ENA primary metagenome ERZ746983 (study PRJEB28759, sample SAMN06268863) | compost metagenome | isolation source: single cell | place: USA: California, Emeryville, Joint...
ACTCTCATATACAAAGAATTGATGAGAGTTGGAAGGAATTGCTGCATTATGAGAGAACTCATGAAAGAGAGTGCAGCGTATCTATGATAGAAGCTTTTAATTATGCATTAAAGCTCTTGCTCTCATATTCTATAATAACTGTGGATCCTATTCAAATTCGATCTGAGAAGGATAGTATGCCTTCAGAAGATACGAGTGACATGAAAATTAGCATACATCATTTAATACAACAACTAATAAGACTTTACCATCGAAGGAGTGGCAATTATGACCGTTGCTATGGCAATGTATTTGCTTGGATGGCAATGAATTTGGTGGATAACGAAAGAGACCCTAATGTTGTGAAGAGAATGCACCTGTTAGTTCGTCATGCAATTCACCTGGGGATCCTTCCAAATACGATTAACGATCTCGAAATGGCTTCATTTCAAGAAAAGCTCGGAAATCATGCCCAATTTGGAATCGGGAAATATGATGTTGCAGTGAAATGCTATGAAAAGGCTCTGCTTCTTAAAGCAAAACATCACAGCGATGATCATCCTGCCATTGCTATCTCACTTGCTGATCTCGGCAATGCATGGGGATCATTAGGCAATTTTGAGAAACAGAGAGATGTTTTAACTCAAGCGCTTGCAATCTTTGAGAAGCATTTTGGCAAAGATCATCCTAAAGTTGCTGCCATACTTTGCTGTCTTGGGAATGGATGGGGAGGATTAGGCGATTTTCAGAAACAGAAAGATCTCTTAACTCGTGCACTTGAGATTAAAGAAAAATGCTATGGACCAGATCATCCTGAAATTGGTATCATACTTAATAATCTTGGGAATGCATGGGGAGGATTAGGTAATCTTGAGAAGCAGAAAGATCTCCTAACTCAAGCGCTTGAAATTAGAGAAAAATGTTATGGAAAGGATCATCCTGAAGTTGCGATCACACTTAGAGGGCTCGCAAGCGCATGGGGATCATTAGGCAATTTACAGAAAAAGAGAGAAGTCTTAACTCAAGTATATGCAATCTTTGAAAAACATTATGGGACTGTTCATCCTCAAATTGGTACCACACTTCTTGATCTCGGGTGTACATGGGGACAATTAGGTGATTTTCAGAAACAGAGAGATCTCCTAACTCAAGCTCTTGAGGTGCTTGAAAAATGTTATGGAAAGGATCATCTTCAAATTACTCTCGTCCTTAGAGCTCTCGGGAACGCATGGAGATCATTAGGCGATTTTGAGAAACAGAAAGATCTATTAACCCAAGCACTTGAAATCTACGAAAAACATCTTCCCAAAGATCATCCTGATATTGCTCTCACTCTTGATGGTCTCGGGAATGCATGGGGATCATTACGCAACCCTCAGAAACAGATAGAAGCCTTGACTCAAGCACTTATAATTTTTGAAAAACAGTTGGGTCCACATCATCCTCAAACCGGTGTCACACTGAATAAACTCGGAAATGCATGGGGAGTATTACGTGATTTTCAGAAACAGATTTATTTTCTAACTCGAGCACTTGAGGTGCTTGAAAAATGCCATGGAAAGGATGATCCTCGAATTGCTGGCACACTTGCTGGTCTTGGGAACGCTTGGGGATCGTTACGCAATTTCCAGAAACAGAAAGATCTCTTAACTCGAGCACTTGAAATCTTTGAGAAACTTCCTGGCAACTATCAACCTCAAATCGCTGATGTCCTTAATAATCTCGGGAATGCATGGGGAGCATTAGGTAGTGTTGAGAAACAGAAAGATCTTCTAATTCGAGCTCTTGAAACCAAAGAAAAATGTTATGGAGAAGATCACCTACAAGTTGGTATCACGCTTAATCAACTCGGGAATGTGTGGGGATTGTTACGTGATTATGAGAAGAAGAAAGAACTCTTAACTCGAGCACTTGAAATCTTGGAAAAACGTCTTCCCAAAGGGCGTCCTGAAATCGCTTTCACACTTAATAATCTTGGGAATGTATGGGGAACATTAGGTGATAATGAGAAGAGGAAAGAACTCTTAACTCGAGCACTTGAAATCCTTGAAAAACTTCTACCCAAAGGTCATCCTGAAATCGCTATCGCACTTAATAATCTTGGGAATGCATGGGGAGCATTAGGTGATTATGAAAAAAAGAAAGATTACTTAACCCAAGCACTCCAAATCTTTGAAAAGCATGGTCATCCTCAGCTTAGTGCCACACTTCATAATCTCGGGTGTGTCTGGGGATCATTGGGTGATCATGAGAAAAAGAAAGAGTTCTTAACTCGAGCACTTGAAATCAAAGAAAAGCAGTTTGGAAAGGATCATCTTCAAATTGCTTTCACAGTTAGTAGTCTTGGGAATGCTTTGGGAGCATTAGGTGATTATGAAAAGCAAAAAGATGTCTTAACTCGAGCGCTTGAAATCTTTGAAAAGCATCTTCCCAAAGATCATCCTGATATCGGTGTCGTTCTTCATAATCTCGGGAATGCATGTGGACGATTAGGTGATTTTGAGAAACAAAAAGATCTTCTAACTCGAGCACTTGAAATTAAAGAAAAGCACAATGGAAAGGGCCATCCTAAGACTTATCATACACTTCTTAATCTCGGAAAGGCATGGGAATCCTTAGGTGATCATGAGAAAAAGAATGAATTTGTCAATCGAGCACTTGAAATCAAAAACAGTGAAAATATTCTAGAAAACAATGGTATTTTACATGACCATTTGAACAGAAATGATTTTTATTTTTTTTTAGGTGAAGAAATTCTTGAAGAAAAAAGCGAGCCATAACAACTTCATCAACGATCAAATCCCAAATTGAAGAGAAAACGAGAACAATTTCATAACTTTGTATTCACAGTGCAATTCCTTACAATGATAATGTTAGTTCCATTCTATTAAGGAGTAGATATTACCACTGTGATTTCATACAATAGACTTAACAATGTTCTGATCAACAATGAAAAGAGTTAGTTAGATAATTTCTTTAGCTCAATAAAGCGCGTCTTTCTCCACTCATGTAGCGATTCGATGTCTCTTCTCTTCAATAAAAGCTCTGTTCAAGTTGTTGAGTAGGGCTTTTTAGAAACACAAATAATTTCTGACTCAAAAAAGAACTCAGTATGCCATAAGAATGCAGAAAACTGATCATAAAATGCTTTAATTCTCTTCTGGGATGTTTAGTTCTAAATTTTTCATTCTCTTGCGCTGAAGACAGTGATGTTTCTGTTTTACAAAACATTCTGGAGAGATGGTCTCTGGATCGGGATTTTTCTTAAACTATTAGCATTTTTACTTTTCCAAAATGAGATTAGAATCAACCAATAAGTCACCAAACAATATCCGATGTTTTTCATTAAAGAGTTGCAATTTCTTCTTAAAACAGTCTCAACAAAGACACCATTTAGAGAAAATGAGCTAGAATTTCATTAAAGCATCTTCTCTTGACTAGGTGAAAGGTTTCTAATCGCAGGTGTTATCTCGCTGGCTAGAAGGTTTCATTACTTAGATTGTCAATTAATTAAAAATGAATCCATCCAGAAACTGATGAGCCAGTTTTATAGAACAAAGTTGGGCCAAATAAGGAAAATCTCTGAAGTGCTTTAATAAATTACTACTTCATAAAGCCTTCTAGCCATGTGGATTGGACACAACCAACAAAAACATCACGGTATATTACCACACATAGGAACCAGATAACAAAGTTAAAGAAATAAAGCCTTGTTTGAACACTGAAAAATAGTTAGTTTTTTGTCACCAAGTCCACAGTGTTCAATGCTTCCAATTTCTTACTACCTAACGCAAGTAAATGTAATTGTATGTTCGGTTATCAATTTAGCTGACGAGATTGCTACGTAGTTCCTCAGTGAAACTTTGCTGATTAACCATACAGTATTTTAGAATTGATACCTGCTATTGAGGGGCAAATACCAAAACCATCAAATGGTATTTTAATATGGGTTTTTTTAGTTGCAAAAATTGGCTGCGGATTAGAAACTTTGAGAAACTCCTTCATACTTTTTGAAGGCACTAGATATGACTTGAGGTTTGATGAAAGCTATCGGGCATTAGGTAAATTTTTGCAGCTCTCTTAACAAACTGAGACTCAGATTATGTACAGAAACGATTTAAATTGAAATCTCATGAATTTTCATTTTTCCTTAGTTCTAAGAGCTTCAAGGAGAGAAAAGTTTCAAATTAAGACTCCCTACAGATCAATATTGTATCGAATCTGCTGATCACATCTTTCAGCCATTTGCTGTGGAATGGGCTACCCGTTCAGTTATTAATTAAGCAAATCTCAAAGCAGATTAAATTAGACAAGTTTATTTTATTTATAATTCATCGGATAGAATCTCAAAAAAAGAGTAATTACAGCTAAAGTGGTTTGAGCATGGAAAATTCACCAGAGAAAATGCGTATCGAAGAAGCCATACATAATGAGCTGACTGGAATAAAGATTATCAAAGAAGATTCAGACCGAATCAAGACTCTTTGCTTCAAACCTCCGGCTCCAAGTATGCATGAAAAGACATCAAACTCATGTTCTGAGCAAGAAGCAGATATTAATACCTCCCATAAAACTAATGCTAACAAAGAGGATAAGAAATCAAAATTAGAAGAGGAGAAGGTTGCTCCGACTCATAGCGAAAAGAAGCAAACATTCCCAAATGCCATATCTTTCCCTCAAAGCGTTCATGGCATTTTCCTCATCAAAGAATCAGAAAACGGCAAAATAATAAGGCGAGGGTCAGGCATAATGATCGCACCTGCTGTTGTCTTAACCGCCGCACGCAATCTCTATGGTGACCAAAAAAGAAGAAAGCTACATCCTTGTCTCAAATTCATTCCAGGAGCAAACGGAAATGAAGCGCCTTTTGGAGAGATCGAGATTGAAGCTGTGTTTGCACCTCTCGATTTCATTAAAAAGCAGGGAAGTGAACTGGAGAATGACTATGCTATTGTAGTCTTGAAAACCCCAATTGGGGCAGAAACTGGCTATTTTGGAATACATGCTGTCACAGAGGCAGCAGCTGAAAAGGTTTTTCAAAACAAACAACTGTCTGTCATAGGGTACTCAGAAGGAACAGAGAATAAAGCAAACCAAGAAAGTACTGAGGAACGGGAAGAAGAGCCAAAAATAGCTCAAGTTGGAGGGACGACTGCTTTTATTCACTATCAGAGCTCCAAAGCCGCCGAGTTAGTTGGAAGCGGTGTGTTCTATGAAGAGACTAAAGGTATCTACTATGTGATAGGGGTTCATTTGGGTGAGAATAAAATAATTTTGATCACAAAGAACATTCTTAAACAGCTAATTCAATGGATAAAGAAAGCATGGTTAAAAAAACTGAATGAGATTACGGAAAGCAAGGTTGACATTGAAGAAAGAATTAAAAAGTTAAATTTCAAAAAGAAATTTCTCGAAGACGTGGGAGTGAGCGTGTTGCTAGAGTATAGACTGCCCGGTTTGGAAGAAATTAATCTGGCATCTTGTGATATAACGGAAATCGGTTCTGAAGCTTTAGCAAAGGCTGCTGCTTGGGAGAAAATTAAGAAAATTGATTTATCGCAGAATAAGATCAATGAAGAGGGCGGAGTGGCCATTGGAAACAATAAGTCATGGGAAGATCTCGAAGAGTTTCATTTAGCTTGTAATAAATTAGGAAATGGTGGAGCCATCGGCATAGGCAGTAATACCTCATGGAAAAACCTTAAAAAGCTTGATTTAACACAAAATAAAATCAAAGACGAAGGCGCCGCTGCTATTGGAAAGAATGTCACTTGGACAAAACTAGAATATCTTAAGCTATCTCTAAACCAGATAGGCGACAAGGGTGCTCTCAGCATCGGCAGCAATCAGTCCTGGGTTAATCTGAAGCACCTCGATTTGTCAGAGAATATGATTGGCGATGAAGGCGCAGCAACCATAGGAAGAAATACATCCTGGAAGGAATTACAAGTCCTGTTTCTGATAGGAAACCAAATTGGAGATCAAGGCGCCATCGGTCTGGGCAGCAACACCTCATGGAATAATCTCCGAATCCTTTTCTTGGCCGAGAATAACATCGGCGATGAAGGATGGGCAGCAATCGGCAACAATACAACTTGGAAAAACCTGAAAGAGCTTAATGGAACAGAGAATTCGCTGGGAGACCATGGAATAACCTGTATCAGCGCTAATACCGCCTGGGAAAACCTTAAGAAACTCGTGTTATCAGGCAATAAAATAAGCCATAAAGGTGCCACTGCTTTGGGAAAAAATGCCTCTTGGACAAAACTAGAATATCTTTGGTTATCTCGAAACCAGATAGCCGACAAGGGTGCTCTCACGATCGGTAGCAATCCGTCCTGGGTTAGCCTGAAGCTTCTTGATTTATCACAAAATAGTATCGGTGATGAAGGCGCAGCAGCAATCGGGAGGAACACAGTGTGGAAAAACATAGAAGAGCTTTTGTTAGAGCGAAATCAAATTGGAGATAAAGGTGCTGTTACTATCGGCGCCAACATTTCGTGGAAGAGCCTCCGAAAGCTGGTCTTGTGCGATAATCAAGTTGGTGCGGAGGGTGGCATAGCCATTGGCAAAAACACGACCTGGAAGAACCTAGTAGAGCTGAGGTTAAGTCGAAACCAGTTAGGAGACTCTGGAGCAATGGGGATTGGCGGCAGTACTATATGGACTTGTCTAGCGAAACTTGAATTGTCAGAGAATCTTGTCAGTGATGAAGGTGCGGTCGCAATCGGCCAGAACGCCACTTGGAAAAAGCTGGAAACCCTTGATTTGTCTCGAAACCGGATTGGTGATAAAGGCGCAGTGAGCCTTGCAGGCAATGCTACCTGGAATAATCTGCAGTTTATCGACTTGCATAGGAACGAAATTGGTGATATTGGTGGAATAGCGCTGGGAAGGAACACTTCGTGGAAACAGTTAGAGAATATAAAATTGAATGAGAATAGGTTAGCATGGAAAAGCATGGTTGCGATTGGAGACAATTCTGCTTGGAGCAATATCGTGCGGATTAATTTTAGAGGGAGTAGTAGACTCACTACAGAGCGAGATAGAGCTCTCAGAGCAATTGAGTTAGCGAATTCACATGCTATTTTGAGAGTTATTAATAGAGATTAAAGAGCAAATTCATATTCCCGTATTGAGTATTGGCTGCGTTGTCTACATGAAGTTAAACTCACATTTCTGTAGACCACCTCATATTCATAGAAAAAAGTTATCAAATAATATAATCTTCAAGATTGCATAACCACAAATTAGTGTAGAATGCTTAGTTGGATTTGGTTACCCATGATTAGTGAGACAATAAAATCAAGTAACCCTTAGATACTCTAGAAAATAGAGATGCTGTCTGAATTTCTTCATAGTAAGTATGAAAATCTTACTGGAGCTGCCCAAGTAAGTATATTAGATATCGAGAAGAATCATCTAAAATTGAAGAGTACAATTCAGTTGAAAGTACTTGTAAATTAGAGATTCTGACTTTATGTGCCGTTTTCATTTCAATTTTGAATTAGTAATCGCTTCACTCAGAGTCTTACTTCTATAAATAGCTTTGCTTTAGTTGGCATTTCAGTCCTAAGTCAAGAAATTTGCATGGTAATAATTCTTCTTTAGGCTGGTATTTGATTCATGCTCATCTTACCAGCGGTATTATCGGATTTATTTTGTAAGTATCAATATCAATTTTTTGAAAGTTCCAAGAAAATCTCTTTAAATTAACTTTCTTCGCAACTCTAAAATTTCTCTTAAACAAGAGCTGAAAATTGTAAAAAATTCGTGCAAAATGCGGAGAGGAATACAAATTGATATTGGAAATTTGGAAAATAGATAACATTCGTTGAATCTGCCTGAGAATGAAGGAAGTCCTTGTAGTTTTTTGTGTTTTATTCTTCTGAATTAGGTGATCCGACGAAATAATTGCATTTCTTGTAGTCTTCGGTATTTGAGAGATCCCATTGTATTCTGAGACAAAAAATAAATGCATTCATCTTTGTGACTGTAGATGTTCACGTTTTACTATTCTAGCAGCCTGGACTTAAGCACCATTCTGAAATTTTTGTTCCTGTAACGCAGAACTCGGAAGTTCCGCTTCGATTCTATCACTTAATTTTCATTACTCATAAATGAAATAGCGCTAATGTTGCAAATGAAAATCCCGGCAGGACAATTCACATATTCTTACCGAATCACACTTAGATGATCCATTCTAACTGAACAGCTATGATATTAAGCTTAAGTTGGTGAGGTCACCTCAAATAATGAAAAAAGAATTTTTTTCCTTTTCTTATTCAACAGATTCTCGAAAAAAAAAGAGTCTTGAGGACCATGCTTCATTTGGTTGGCGCAAGAGGACAGTCAGATACTCTTAGAGCAGATAAGCGAAGGGAGATGAATGCGAGAATAGTACGCAGGCGATCGAAATTCAAATTCAAACTTTACTGAACAGAGTTCTATTCACTACTGAACCCGAAAGTCATTTGCATCACCAGAAAAATTGTTACGGAGAGAGTGTTAGCCCCAATAAAATAAGAAAACGATCTCATGAGGCAAAATCAATGATGGAGTCTCATGCATTCTCATTGTTCCTTTCTGCAGCCGAAATTTTCGGTTTTGCAAAGTGAGAATAATGTTAGAAAAAGAATTAACTTTGAGCCAGAACTACTTCTTTCTGTCCAACTCCAATAGCAAAGGTTTTCAATAAGCAAGGCAGAGAGAAACCTTCATACTAATATTTTCAGTGCAAAAAAATTTCATTTCCTAGAAAGAAATCTTTGGATCTCACCTCACTGGTTTTTTTTTGATAAGGGCAAAAGTGTACTTGCTATAGAAGATTGGCCCGAGAAAGAAAGAAGGAAACTTATTATGTTGTCAGTGAGGGTTTGCCGGGCAAAAAATTCTCCTGGCATAAAACGACTAGGCTAAAGATGTAATTTGTTCTTTTTTAAAGAAGGATAAGTATTCAATATGAAGAATTATGTATAAGAATGTATGTTTATGAATGCCACCCAGGCCAAAAATAAGGCGAAGATGAATTAGTCTTTAGAGAGGCTAGGTACTCTATTAATCTCTTTCAACCTTAGCATGATAGTCAGCAGCATTGATGCTGTTAATAAAGAAATACTGAATCTTATTGAACTAGTTGGAATGACCTTAAAAAATGATAAGATAAGAACTGATCTTGACAGATAACCATATTGAAGATCAAATAGCATTCATTCTCGATCCAAATTATACATTTGATATATGTCGACTTCCTCATTGATATAACCTTTGATTCAGTTTGAAGTCTTCTGATATCATATGCGTTGTGCTTGTTACCTCTACTATTTCTACGCATACCGAATAGTTTGTTTTCAAAAGTTCTATCTTTATGAGAAGAAAAATGTTCACAAAAATATCAATGTTGATCTCATCAAAGGCAATGAGATATAATTTATAAACACATTTTCAAATATACCTCACTCACTTGTTGAAATTCAACTAATTTTCTACTGTATATCTTCTCGCTATGTGCCTCTCTAGCTATGCAAGAACAAGAAAGTATCAAGAGATTGCTTTTTAAAATTTATTCTAAAGTCAATTTTCTAGAGAATGTTCCAAAATTAACAGTAATCTTGGCAAAATTTTGAATTATACTGTCCTTTCTCTGATTACCCTCAATTCTCGTTCCTCTTCGAATGGACTGAACTGATACCAACCTTTCTCTTCAATAAAAATGCTTCCTTCTCTACCCAAAGAATACTTTGATGCCTTGATTAAGATGTCGTTCGAAAGACGTGGTATTAAACCGAGTCTGATGCCTCCATTTAGCATTCACAGTAAGAATCTGCGCATGTTGAGAGTTCGAGAAGCTGGGAGTCTGAAAGCCGAGCTTGAGAATTCTGAAAATTCTGATGAGTAATCTCTCATCTTCAATCAGACTCTGGACTGTAGACCCAACATTCAAAGAAGGTTTGACATAAGTAGGTTCTCAATTGGTTTCTTGAGTAATTTAAGATTTGCCATCGAAACTTCTTAAGAGAGCGTCATCTTTCAAAGTTGATGCTTTCCGATCATGACTATAGTAGAGACAATGTATTTACCCTCCTCCAAGCTTCGATGTTCTCCTTATCTGATGTTCTGCCGACTGATTCAATAGAAATTCTCAATAGACGCAGAGATTCGTTGAAAATACTCTTGCCTGGACTAAGAAATGCCTCTCTCCTTTTTATCGCCTTGAAACGAATGAATTTTCTCAAGTGACCGCTTTTTTCTGTTAAACCTACACGAACATCAGGAGAGACTTGCTCAGCAGTACTCAAGTAAGTAATATTATTATACTCTGTCAAGTAATAACTTCAGATTGAGTAAGATTAACCGGCAGGAGAAAATTCAAAATAAAAATCTGATGCGAAAATTAGTTCAAATTAAAAAGAAAAAAGCCTCATAGTTCTTATTCCTACTTAGCTTAGACTTAGCAAGAGTTAAACTACTTGCTTTCATTATTGTTAAGACCTCAGGAGTATTGCTAACATGAAATATTTGCTGTTTTCTGCGAGCCAAAAGCGCATAATACAAAGAGAAAAAAGAATTTCAAAATTAAAGCACAAAAAAACCTTGGCATCACATGTCCTGGGCCTTCAGTAGCTAAAATCGTTCTCTTTCTACAGCCAGTATTGAAATTTTCTCCACCGAATAATAGAGGGACCAAATGCCTGCCGAAACAGTAGCAAACAGCTTGGTTATTCAGTAAAAGATTTGAGAATTTCTTACCAAAGATTGTCTCCATCATTATTTTTGTACGGTTCAGCCAAGTTCACCTCAATTTACTGAGATCTGCCTCATTTCTTATGTTTTCGTTCTTCTTTCCTGATGTTTTTAGAATGTGTTGAAGTGAATGGTTTTGAATATGAGTGTATTTCAAGAAAAAAAAGTTTGCAATAAATGCACAATGCTCTCACAAACTTAAGCGAAGAGGCAACAACATATAGATGAGAAGGAATTTTCGTTTATACTAATTACAATTCAACTCTGATGAATGTGATAGATGTGATTAATAAGCAAACGAACATGGTCACTAAATTGCTACTCAAATAGAGAGATGGAGTTATTATGCTAGAAACGTTTTCCTCAATTTCTATTTTCAAAAAGGGCTAATAGGTTTGAGTCCAAATCACAAAGACAATAAGTGAATCTGAATTTACTGGACAACACAGGCACGCAGCTTAAGAAAATACAAAGTATTGGAGTCGAAAAAAATTTACTTTAATGATTTACCGCTTCACTGAGAAAAGCTTGTTTTCCTTTGGCGAGGCCTATTGGAGAAGTTAGAATCGCTTCGCAAGAGATAATCGAAGAAGAACCAGCTTACTACAAAACAGCAATGGAATTTCCAATAATTTACTGTATTGAATTTTAAATTAGTTGAATGGAATACTGATTAGCCCAAAAATTTGAAAAATCGTCCGCAAAAAGCGTTTCTGAACTGGAAATTGCCCGATAAACAGCTTAGATGCGCCCTTGGTTTTCGTATCCAAGAAGATTCTAAGCGCGATATTTTATGAGTAATGGAGTGGATTACAACATGCAATTGCTGTAGAAGAATGAAAATTAGGACGATTCAGGTGCCAATTTGTTTATTCTGAACTGATTGGAGAGACAGAACAGCGGCAGGAAACAAAATTTGAATTTTTGAGTCCTTCGTCCAGTATTTACTGTTAATTGATTCGAAAATTGTTCTCGAATAACAAGAGAAAATGGGCTTCGTTCATACAAGAAAGAGACCGATCTCACTTGACGAGAGACTTTATAGACACTAGATGTAGGCTTGATCAGGGTTCGATGCAAGGAATTGATTTGCTGGTTTTCATCCTTGTTGTAGTTTTTTTTTTGACTTTTCAAAAATACTGATTCTCTCAGTTAAAAATAATGCGTGTCACATTGCATAACTGGAAAGATATTCTTTTTAATACTGAGAATGAAAGAATCTCTAGACAAGATTTTTACTGAGGTTCAGGTTGTTCGGTTTAAGGACAGTAAAATATGTTGGCTATTTAAATGCAGGGATGAAATCACTTATAATACATTCAAACAAACAAAAAAAAACGATTTATTGAAAACAGTACGATGAAAAAATCATACATCTTCTTCTTAATTTTTGGTATGCAACATGACTTTTGCTTCAGTTTCGTAATGCCATTGTTTGATTAGCTGTCTTTTGTCTTGCGACAGCAATTGATGATAAGAAGAATGTGACAGATGTCAAGAATGAAACGAAGGATGAGACAAGGAAACTTGACCATCACGATAAGAATCTCACTGACGAAGCCAAGAAGAAGCTTGAGGATGCGAAGAATATGACAGATGACAAGAGAAAACTTGAGGAGGCGAAGACGAACCTCACTAATGATGCCAAGGCGAAAGTGGAGGAAGAAAAGAAGAAGATTGAAGAAGACAAAGAAAAGCTTAAGGAAGACAGGAAAGAGCTCAAGGAAGACAAGAAGGAAGAAAGAAAACTAGATGATGATAAGAAGGAGGAAAAGAAGAACCATACCAATGAGACCAGAAAACTTGAGGAAGAGAAGAAAAATCTCACTGAAGAAGCTAAAAAGAAGCTTGAGGATGAAAAGAAGAATATGACAGATGACAAGAGAAAACTTCAGGAAGCACAGCAGAACACCACTGAGGAAGCCAAACAGAAGTTGGAAGAAGAAAAGCAGAAGCTAGAGGAAGACAAGCAAAAGGCTGAGGAAGACAAGAAAAAAGCCGAAGAAGACAAGAAAAAGGCTGAAGAGGAAAAGAAGGCGGTTGAAGAGAGAAAACTTCAAGAAGAGAAGAAGAGCGTCACCGAGGAAGCCAAAGAAAAGTTGGATGAAGAAAAGAAGAAGATCGAGGGGGCTGAAGACGAAATGAAAAAGGCCGAGGACGAGAAGAAAAAGGCTGAGGATGAAAAGAAACAGGCTGAAGAAGACAAGAAAAAGGCCGAAGAAGACAAGAAAAAGGCTGAAGAAGAAAAGAAGGAGGAAGAAAGAAAACTAGATGATGATAAGAAGGAGGAAAAGAAGGAGGAAGAAAGAAAACTAGATGATGATAAGAAGGAGGAAAAGAAGGAGGAAGAAAGAAAACTAGATGATGATAAGAAGGAGGAAAAGAAGGA
>ENA-UOTZ01001817-UOTZ01001817.1-compost-metagenome-genome-assembly--contig:-NODE-1817-length-13097-cov-9.637174_pt1 | contig 13097 bp, 15 predicted proteins | sample MGYA00238144_ERZ746983 | MGnify/ENA primary metagenome ERZ746983 (study PRJEB28759, sample SAMN06268863) | compost metagenome | isolation source: single cell | place: USA: California, Emeryville, Joint...
GTGAAAGCTGGTTCTACCCTTTATCCAGTTCATTTAAGAATTAACTAAGTTTATCGTAATTACATATATGCAACCTGTGATGCGTGCCGCTTAAAAATTTATGCCCCAGAGAAAGAATTCTTAAATAGTTTGCATAGTAAAGTTGAACTGATAAAGTGAAATGCAAACTACCGCAAAGAGGAGTTGTGAGGTACTTGCAAGGAATTAGAGAAGTGTGTACTCGTAGATACGTCTTCTTTTTTAATCAGCCTCCAAATTGTTTCGAATGAGGTCACATAACAATACGTTAAAGGAAAGATAGGATATAAGACAATAATAAAACAATGGATATCTGCAAGATAGCGTACATCAAAACATATCAAGTAATTTATTCACTTTTGAAAAATATTAACAGGTGATTCTCCAAGTTTTTTGGAGTCGAAGTTAATAGAGATAGGATTCGATAACTACAGTTTTTATCAACCTTAGGTTAGTGAGAAAGGTATTACAGCAAAAAGGAGATGACTCTTCGATCAAGCGGAGAATCTTAACAAAACCAACTCAGAAAATACCAATATACAAACAATACAAATATCTTCATCGTTTTTGAAAATCTCTTTGAAGTACATGCCACAGATACGATCAAGAATGTGAAAGAACTAACCTCGTATGAGCTTCATTACAAAATACTCGTCATTGTTAAGATGAAAAAATTTTATTCAGTCACAGCGGAAGAATATACATGTTTTGGATGAGATTGTAATAATTGCATTAGAATTTTCATAATTACCTCAAAGATCTTTTCTTTTTCTGATATGAAGGAATAGCGACCTCAAAACTGGATCTGAGCAAGAAAAAATCGTCAAAATTACTTCTCAACAGCAATTGTTTTGAAAGTCATCAAAAGTGACTCAGGATGAGCTCAGTATAAGAGTTGAAACTGGTTACTATTTAATTTCCAAATAAATAAAACAAAAGAAGTAACCAGAAAAATGGAAGAATCTACAATGACCATTTACGTCGTCGATGGCCTTGAAGAGCAGATGCTGCTCGAATTGAGTCCTTACGCTACCTTGGGTGATGTGAAGAAGAAAGTTGCTGAGAAAGGCAGAGGAGGAAGAGGAGGCAGCGATTCTAATAAATATATCCATAACGGCAAGGTATTGATCGACTCTCGACGTCTCGTTGATCAAGGCGTGAGAACTGGCTCTAAGCTTTATCCAATTCGTCATGCAGCGAACTAAATTTATCGTAATTACATATATGCAACCTGTAATGTCTCACTCTTGAAAACCTGTGTCCAAGAGAAAGAGTCTTTCAACGTTTTTACAGAGTCACAGAGTATATCCCAAATTACGACAGACTTAATTTAGCTTTGAAGACTTTTAATTCTGAAAAAAACTTGCTGAGCTTCGGGCCTTAACTGAGACCATTTAATTTTAGATCAAGCTGCCACTTTTCAACAAGTTGAGGTTAGCTTCTTCATTAAGGCCACTTTAATCTATATTCTCTCTATGATCATAACAGTAGACATTTTCGGTACAAAATTATGATACATTTCGGAGTTTCGTTCCTAACTAAGATCAGTTTATTTTATATTGTCGGTCCTACATTGATTTTTTAACGGTAAAGCTGACAAAGAAAGTGAAATGCAAACATCCCTTTCATGGTATTTTCAAAAATTTTTAGGAGCTTGTTTAAGTAGATATGTCTTATTTTTTTAATCGGCGAGCAAATCGATTCGAATGATATCATTTACTATACATGCTTAATACAAATAGGTTATAATAAACTAAATATTTGCATTCAAAAAAGCAAATAACTAATAATAAATCAAAACATGGACTCAACTCCAATGACCATTTACGTTACTCACGGAATAGATGAAACTATTCTATTAGAAGTCAATCCTTCTGATACGTTGGCTGAAGTGAAGAAGAAGCTAATTGAAAAAGGAGCTAAAGCAAGCAAATACACAAAATTCATCTCAAACGGCAAAGTTTTACGAGGAGATATCCCTCTTCCATATCAGGGCGTTCAACATAATGGAAGAATGCAAATGAGTCCCGACATGGGAAACTAAATCTGCTGGAACTACATATCTAATGCGTCGTTCTGTTCCTGAATGCGTATTAATGAGAGTAAAACAAGATCAAGCGCTCAATATTAATAGAACCGTAGTAATTATTCACATGGAATTGTTATTCTGCTGTTATGTAACTCAATGTACTTCTTGGAATACTATTTCGAACATAATGCTCATTAAAATCTACAAGGTTCAGAAATAATCCCTTTCTGTGTTGATAGTGATAGGCGCTTCACTCTGGCATGTTTTCGTAGAATTGAGCACAAGAATTCATGGAGCTCCATTTTGTATTTTAGTTAGTCATAATAAGTGCCTCAGGATGAACCCACATTCATTCACACTATTCGAAGTTTTAAATTAAAATAACATACAGACTACAACCCTAATAACGTGAAATCAGAAAAATGGAAGATACTCCAATGACCATTTACATCAAGCAAGGTCTAGATGAGGCTATTATGCTGGAGGTCAAACCCTCTGATGTCTTGGCTGACGTGAAGAAGAAATTAATTGAAGCAGGAGGCAAAGTTGATAAATATACGAAATTCATCGCCAACGGCAGAGTCGTAAGAGAGGACGTACCACTCCAATATCAAGGCAGTCCAAAATACTGGGTTGGAGGTCCTGGGGTCTCTAACTAAGTTCTTCGTATCTATCATTTGTGCTCCTCTTTTCTTGAATACATATTCTTGAATTTGATGAGTGGTAAAAAAATTCAATTGCTTATTCCTTTCATAATGCAAATTATTCCAACGTGTTCGCCTCATGGTATTCGATATAAAATGGAAAAATTCAACAAAGAAGTTATATTCTTAGAAATTTAAATTAGTGAGAATTAGACATGTCCTTAAGTCGCTCTCGATTCTAAATACATCCCCAAAAAGCTCGATGATTCCATGAACAAAATGCAAAGTCTGAATCTAAATTTTACGGATAACAAGAAAAATCTTATCTTTCGTTTCTAAATCTTTGTTTATTCCATCTTTGAATGAATAGCTTTCAATCAAAAGAAATCATGATTTAACCGAATCTTTAATCTTTATTAAAACATAAGTGGATATCATAACAGTGTACTCTAATCTAATGTATTTGCTCAGCTTCATACAAAAATTCAAAAATAACTGTGAATTGGAAACTGTAGCAAATGAACATCAGACTTAATTTTCAATTTAAAATGTAGCCCTTCGGGAACACAAATGGGAATTTTGATGGATTTTGAAAGTGAGATACCACACAATTTAATTTTCGGTTTATGGATAGTCCAAGAAAAGCGGCTCAAGATGAGTTTACATTATTTTAAAAACTTGATAGAAATATTTTATTAGAATAAAAGAAAATACAGCAAAAAGCAAAAAGCAAAAAGTAAACAGCGCATAATACTCAAAGAATGGACTCTGACACAATGACCATTTACGTCAGCGACGGCCTTGAAGACGTGATAATGCTCCAACTAAGCTCCTCTGCCACTTTGGATGATTTAAAGAAGAAGCATATGGAAAAAGGAGGCAAATCAGACAGATATGGGAGATACGTCTCCAATGGCAAGGTGTTGTTTAACTCCCAACGACTACGTGATCAAGGAGTACAATCTGGAGGCAGAGTCGAAAGGGTTGGTAAGGCGAACAATTAATTCTCAAACAATTTTTTATATACATCTGGTGTTGCTCCATTCATAAACTTCTATTAATGAACTGGAAAAGTAACTAATCTGCATAATACAAAATATAATCACATAAAGATTAGCTCAGGTTGCCAAAATGTCGTCCAATGTTATTGTTTAGTTTAGCACAGTAATTCTAATATATAGATTAGTAACGAACAAAATGAAGATCTTTCAAATCGCCAAAATGCCTCTGAAAAAAATTGGGAGTAGCAATACACTTCCCACTCTTACTCTTGCTTAAGATTTTTCAAGCTCTGAAAACGTCCATCTGAAGCTTACTTTTATTATTTTCATTTGAAACACGTACTTCTGACAATTACATGGTCTTCCATAAATAAATGACATAAATGCAATGAATCATGATCTATTCATATTTCAGAGGTGAGGAAATATCGAGCTCACAACTTGAATTTATGTCAGTTCTGCATTCACTTATGCTCTTGTTGAAGAAAGTTAGATATTCTCTATATAAGCAGGAAAATTCAACATTGAAGGGATGATATTACAAATTGAATTAACTGAGCATATATGTCTGAATTATCGAATTTTGAGCTTATATGCACTATAGGACGTTCTCGTAAAATTGAAAGCTTAATTTAACACAACTCCATTAAAGTATGAGAATACGTGGCTCAGGATGAACCCAGAGCTATAAATGAGCCCCGATATTTGAAGAAATAATTAAAATACTAATATCATTGATTCCAAATCAGCAACAGCAACAATCAGAATAATGGACGACGATCCAATGACTATTTACATCATCCAGGTTTAGAAGACACGATTATGTTGAACGTGAAACCTTCTGATACATTGAATGAAGTAATGAAGAAATTTACTCTTGGAAAAGGGGTTCCCAAGGATACCAAATACGTTTCCAACGGGAAAGTCCTTTCAAACACGAGACGTCTCCGTGATCAGGGTGTAAAGCCCGGGTCTAGAATATACTCAATAACCAAAACCGTTTCATAATTTTCTATCTCTTTAGTGTTGTTCCATCTCTAAATGGATCGTCTTGAATTAATGAACAAAAGCGATTTATTATTCGAACTTCTAAGCAAAATATAAGTGAAGAATATCAAAATGCAACTCAAATGCATTTTCTGATCTCAACAAACTCAAGAAAAGTTTACACAGCTAAGAAAATTTGACAAGAAAGAATAGACTCAGATACAAGGGCAATTTATGCTAAGGACGGCTTTCAAGGCATTATTTTGCTCGAAGTGAGTCGTTTTTTGACATCATTTGAAGTTAAGAGAATAGTTATGAGAAAAAAGGAGCTAAATCAGGCAAATCTACTAAATACATCTTCAAAGACCGAGCTGTAAGGGAGAATTTATTACTGCAATATCAAGGATTCAAAGTGGCGGTAAAATGGATCTCAAGCCGGTAACTAAGATTATTACAAATTCATGAATATAATAATTCGCTTTGTTCTGTTCTGCAATACATTTTAGTATTAACTCAATAGCTAATACGAGAATACCGTTAATGCTGCCATTATTTACTCTACACGGGAAAAGTATTCAAGATATTTTCTCATGTTGTCTTTTTTTCGGAAATTAATAAAATAACTTCAATCATGAATACTCTAACTATATAACATATATAATTTATATAATAAACAAAAAATTCCGAATCAAGATAAATAAAATCCCAGCACATTCCACAATTCGCAAAATGGACTCAGCTCCAATGACCATTTACATCAAGCAAGGCTTAGAAGAGACTATTATGGTGGAAGTCAATCCCTCTGATACCGTGACTGAAGTGAGGAAGAAACTTCTTGAGAAAGGAGGCAAAGTTGACAAATCTACGAAATTCATCGCCAACGGCAGAGTCGTCAAGGAACATGTACCACTCCGATATCAGAACATCCCAAGCGGCAGTAACTGGCACCCAGGCTGGGCAGTGGCGAACTAAGTTTTTTCGTGATTCTATATATCAGCAGTTCTGCTCTTGAATTATTCTTGGTTTTATTGAGACTGGGATAAACCAATGGCTTAATGCTTACACACTAATAACTCAATGATTCCATAATGCAACTTATTTACAAATTTTACCATCAAGTAAAATCAGTGAATTTGAATATCTTCAAAATTGAAACCATTCGATAATTGAAAATTCGTGAGGATTAGATTGGACCTGCAATAAACTATCAATTAGAGATATTGCATGAAGGTGAGGTCAATTTTTTCAAGAGAAAGCAAATTTTCATAGAACTTCATTTTAAATTTTTTGGTAGCGAGAATAAGTGGCTCAGGATGAGTTCGCATGCTGGTATGTGCTAAAATATGAATTTGATTATAATCAACAAATAAGAAGCAAATTAAACATAAAATAACAAATAAGTAAGTGCGGACAATGGATTCAGATACAATGACTCTTTACGTCCAAGACGGACTTCAAGACATTATTATGGTAGAAGTTAGCCGTTCTGCCACATTGACCGATGTTAAGAAGAAACTTCTGGAAAAAAGAGCCAGATCGGGCAGAGATCCTAAATACATCGCCAATGGGAAAGTTGTACGAGAGGATAAACCACTCGTTGATCAAGGCATACTCTCGAGACATATCCTACACGCTATGAAACCTAGCGCAAACTAAGTTTATTCAAGTTATATTTGCATTCGAGTCGTTCCATTCTTTAATTCATATTCTTGTGGGAAAAACTCAATTACACTAAGTACTCGTTGCTGAATGTGAATTCGTCAATTACATTATGGACGAGCATCGAATTATTAGAATCGCCTGGTTTAGCAATGTATCATTTAATTCCAAAATAAAAATTAGTTTATTCAAAAAACGAAGTTATTTCAAATTGTCAAAAGTCGTTGTCTTAAAATTTAGAAGCAGAAGTATACTTTATGTTATATGTATCTATTAACCCTGGAACATGTGCTCTTAATAAATACATGATGAAGCACATGGTCCTGTATAATTTTCTGGCACAGTTATCATGAACTATTCATATTTCAGAGATGAGAAAATATTAAGCTCGCAATTTTATTCATGTCAGTCTACAATTGCTAGTGCCCGTTCTGAAGAAAGTTACGCGCCACTTACAACTTACTAAACGTGGAAAGACCAGAGCCACCTTTTCGCTATTCATTGTGACTAAGTAATTCTGAAAAAATGAAGAATCCGTCCTTTCTTTGGCTGATCTGAGGAAGAAACTTGCTGAAAAAGGAACCAAACCAGAAAAATATCGTAAATATATTGCTAATGGCAGAGTTGTAAGAGAGGACGTACCACTCCACTATCAAGGCGGCCCATCTGGACCAGGACCAATTGATGTGTACGGAATTGGGTTAGGAGGAAGCTAAGTTCTTTGTGATTCTATTAATTATATGTATTACTTACTCTTGACTACATATTTATGGGAGATAAAGAGAAAGAAAACAACGTTAGTACAAATCTTAACTAAAATGTGAATTATCGAAAATACCTTGAACAAAATTGAAACAATAGCCTTTGTAATTTTGAAAGCAATTGTTATGCTGTTCTCTCTAATTTATTCTCAAATATGAGGAAATTTGGCCCAGGAGCATGAGATAATAAGTTAAATGAGCTCAGATAATACAAATTTTATTTATTAACGAAAGAAAATTGTGATTTTAAATTAACAGAAATCAGCTAATGGACTCAACTCCAATGACCATCAAAATCAAACAAGGTTTAGAAGAGAACATCATGCTGAAAGTCAATCCCTCTGATACTTTAACTGAACTGAAGAAGAAATTCATTGAGAAAGGAGGCAAAGTTGACAAATACACTAAATTCATCGTCAACGGCAGAGTCGTAAGAGAGGACATACCACTCCGATATCAAGGCATGACAACCATAAGTGGCAGAGAAATCCAGGGGGAAGCTCCCTACATGGCGGGAAATTAACTTCTTCATATTCTATATACTCTTTGTGCAGATCTGCTCTTGAATGTGAGAGAAAATAATATCAATTGTGTAAGTGGAGAAATTCAGCATTGAGATCGATATTACAAAAATGAAATTCTTGAGAATTAGATATCCCCCCTTCCTCATTATCGAGATCTTATATGTAACCGTAAAACCCTCAAGTTGAATCAAAAGCTGACTTTAGCACAACTCCATTTTAAATTTATTGGGAGTGAGAATAAGTGGCTCAGGATGTGTTCGCACATCTATTTAATCTTGTTTAATCTGATTCAACTTTTAGAACAAACTACAAATACGAAATAAAATCAAAGAACGTACAACAGCGAAAAATGGATTCAGATACAATGACTCTTTATGTCAAAGACGGCCTTCAAGATATTATTATGGTAGAAGTTAGTCGTTCTGCCACATTGGATGATCTCAAGAAGAAACTTAATGAGAAAGAAGGCACAAAATATGCTTTGGGTAGGTATATCCACAATGGCAAAATTATATGTGGATTCGTGCCACTTTATGATCAGGGCGTGAAACATGGATCTCAACTATTCTCAATATCTCCAATTAAAAACTAAGTTTTACGTTATTCTATATGCAATTTGTGTTGCTCTGCTTCGGAGTTATTGATATGAGAGAAAAATGATAATGAATCGATACTTCTTCTTCATAAGTGAATGATTCTCAAAAATTTACATTGTAATGGAATGGAATCACAAGTCGTTAGCTGCAAATGATTATCCTCGAACCATTCTAGCTAACACTCTTAAAAATCTGCGATCTCAGTCACAATAACATGCAGTATATAGCCGGCCAGGCAGCCTTCTTTTCATCACCATTGAAAACAACTGTGATTTAATTGTTACTAATTTCAGACTTGTAGTTGGGAATCGTGAATTCATATGATAAACTATAGAATCAAAATTATTTGAAAATAGATAATACAAATCTAAATTTTACAAAAATAACAAAATCAAAGTCAAGCTCAAAAATAAAAGGAAGCTACTGCGTTGACAATAGATGTCAGAAATGGCATTTTCGAGACTCTGTTATGCCAGAAATGAGCACTTCTGACAGCTTGACGAAACTTGCTGAGAAAAGAGCTAGAGTAAACAAATATCAGAGATTCATTTCCAAAGGGAAAGGTTAAGAGAGGATGTACCACTTAGTGAACAGAGCCTAAAACATGGATTAATTTTGCATCAATATTGCTCTGCTTTTGAATTAGAGAGATGAAAGAAATTATGTTTGGAAAATTCGAATGCTGACGAAAATCACCCTCTCAAATTTTTTCTTCTCGCACAACAACTCGAGCAGCCAAACCACAAGATAAAGCAACATTGAAATTTATTACAAAGCCCTCGATCTTCGCAAGCTAAAGTTGAATTTATGCTTCCAGTGTTGTTTTTCTTTCAGAGGTTTTTTGAGACTGTTTTTCCATAGGGATTCTCATAGAGCTAGACTACGAAGTTTTCTTGGGATTACTTAACAACATTAGTTTCTCTCCTACTTGAAAGAACAAAAATGACTCAAGAGGAGTTTAGAGAGCAACATGAACACAAGCAATAGAATACAATTTAAATAAAGTAAAACTACAGACACAACAAAAACAGAAAATGGAGACCACTACAATGACTATTTACTTCAGCGCGAGCCATATCGAGCCTGTTGCGCTAGAAGTGAATCCTTCTGACAAATTGCCTGACTTGAAAAGCAAACTTGCTGGGAAAGGAATCGAAATAAGCCCCAAATACAGATACATCGCAAATGGCAAGACTCTGCTCGCAACTTCAACACTCGCTGAACAAGGAGTCACAGCTGGAACCAAAATTCACGCAGTAACTCCTCTCAAGAATTAATTTTATCGTGATTGATATGCTATATGTGACTCTTTACCCGGATTATTCAAATTTTATCTCCATCTTGAAATCTTGATACATGTTTTGCACAACTTCCTTAAAGTAATCGATTCGCAGAAAGCTCAACTGTTATCAAATCGCTTTTGTTATCCCAATCGTACAAACCATTTGGCTACAACCATTGAAAGTAATTCTTTTTTTATTATCTCAGAATATGCCACCTATATTCCTGCGTAGAGCACCAAAAAAGTTGTTACTTTTAAGTTTAGTCATTCCATTTCCTTGGGCTGATTGATTCGTTGGAATGTGCAATAATTTTCTAGTAAGGCCGTGTTCCATGAGTCATAATTCTCGGTAAAACAGATAAAATCAGTATCCTATAGCCTAGAAAAAAAGAAGATCAGTATGGTAAGAACGCAATACTATTTATCGAAGCTAGAGCATTCTTTCGAATATAAAAAAATTCCATTGCAAATATCAGCAAATTTCAAACGTGAAAAAATGGACTCAAAAATGACTATCTATGTCAATGATGGGTATCAAGGTGAAAATAAATTAGAAGTCGCCCCTTCTGACACAGTGTCAGAAGTGAAGAGGAAGCTTATTGAGAATGGAGCAAGACCAGACCGATTCTATAAATTTATCGCCAATGGCAGAATTCTCGAAGAAGCCACTTCACTCGAATCGCAGGGAGTAAAAGACGGAAATCGTCTACTCAGTATTCCGACGATAAAAAATTGAGTTTGTGATATATTCATTACTTTATGCAGCAGCAACGTCAATAAGAATCGAGCATCTATTGATTCCAATAATCCATATTATTTTCGATGTTGAACTCTATTCTGCATAATTAAGCTGTCCCCAAAGTATACTTCTGCATTCTTAAAGTCCTTTCTTGAAAAGGAATGCAGTTAATGTCTTGCTACCTAATATACATAGCTGCGTTCAACCTAGTATTGGATGAGGATTCTATCTCTGATTAAATTTCTGCATTATCTTTGACTTTATTGTCCAGTATACTTTATTCTTGAGGAATTCAAAATAATATCCGCTTATTTCGGCATTTGCCTTAATTCTCTTGCCTTAAAAAGGCGATTTGATTTCATTTGCTTGGCTGGCTACTTAATGAGAGAAGGATGTTGATTAGAATTAAATACAGCACCAATTACAATCAAACAGAAACCTGAAAGAAAATGAATTCAACAATAACCATCCACATCGATGGGTACCAAAGTGAAGACGAATTGAAAATGGACCCTTCTGACACGCTGGCTGAAGTGAAGAAGAAACTTATTGAGAAAGGAGCTAAAGTAGATCCATCCTCCAGATTCATGGCTCATGGCAGAGTTCTCGAAGAAAACACTCCGCTCCACTATCAAGGTGTTAAAGATAGAAGCAGGCTTCGCAAAATTGGTGGAATAGGGAATTAATTATACCATACTTTAATTGTTGAAGGTGCAACATTTATATTTATAGCCGATTCACAATCAAGACTGCTGAACGAGTAATTTTTTCGATAATTAGTAATGAAGATATAGAAATGCCGTTTTATGAGGATAGGCTGCTTATCACTAATATTTTACTTTATATTTCATTTGTCAGTTTGACTCTCAACATTTGAAACTACCAACGAACTGCCAACTTTATTTTATTATAGAACAATTTTTTAACCTATGGATTGGATAATTATTTTCAAATCCTTTTGCACTTACCTTTGTTCTCTTGCCAGAATTCTTTGTCTGAAAAGGCTTGGTGTCCAATCTCTGGTAAAATGGTCGTTTTTGGTGAAAACTGAAGGCTATTTAATCGAAGAAAGGCTTTGATTATAACAAAATAAGATATTACAATTCCAATTAGCCAAAACTGCGAAAACTATGGATTCAACAATGACTATTCATGTCAGCGATGGACATCAAAGTGAAATTAAGTTGGAAGTATCTCCTTCTAACACATTGGCAGAAATAAGAAAGAAACTTATCGAGAAAGGAGCTAGAACGGAGCCATCCTCTAAATTTATGATTCGTGGAAGGATCCTCTCAGAAACGGAGCCACTTGAATCACAGGGTGTTAAAGGTAACAGCAAACTTCGTCAAGTTGCCCTTTGGTATAATTAGATGTTTGAATATTTAGCTTAGTACTTTTCAGCATTCACTTGTTTCATCAGTCTTTCTTTACTGATTTATGGAAATTCGGATTTATTTTACGTGCTTCTTAACAGTTTTGCAAGACTGAATGATCAACAATTAATTAAAATCCGTTTTTCTATGAAGATGGTCAGAGCTACAACAATTTGTTAAGATTTTATCATATAGGGATATAGTGGCTGTCTCTAGTACCATGATTTCTACCGTTCCTACATAGATACAGATATGAAAGTATTTAAGCTGATTTATTCAGTATGAATGTTTTCACGTTTCGTAACAACAGTAAAAAACAAGAAAATTCTGGAAATATAAATCAGTATCACCATAATACAATATTCTTTTTTCGAAAGCATGAATTATTATATTCATAATAATAAAATATAGTTGCAATCGCAAATATACGAAGACAACACACCAAGATGGATTCAAAAATGATTATTCACGTCGATGATGGATACAAGGGAGAAGTGAAATTGGAGATATCTCCTCATGAGACATTAGCTGAACTGAGAAAGAAACTTATTGAGAAAGGAGCCCAAGTAGACCCATCCTCTAAATTCATAGCTCATGGCAGAGTTCTTTCAGAAGTCACTCCACTTCAATCGCAGGACGTGAGCGGGAAGAGCAGACTTCGCCAAGTTCCGATGACTTATAACTAAGGTCACTTCATATAGAAACCAGTCCTTTATGTTCGGCTATGTGGTCTGTGTTTCTTCACTCATTGATGAATATTGTAACCAATAATGGTTGAACTATTTACCTTTTAATACACATTTCGCAATAAATTAGCAGGAACATTAACGACCAGTTCTCCTAATAAAATCATAAATTCATAAAAATAGTAGTATAATATTGATTATAACAAAGCTTTGGTGTCTAAAATGTTTCAGCAAATACATCTAAGCAATTGCTCGGATTTTCCACTATGAGCCAAGCAATCCAAGGAATATGAAACTCTTTTGAAAATATATTTAAACTGCTGAATTCTAATCCCATTATATCTCAACACAAAACTGGGCTCAAGAGCGCGATTTTGACTGCTATATAATTGCGACAGAAATTTGGTTAAAATAAACATTTTTGCAAAGCTAAATAAACAGGAAAAGACACGAAAATGGACTCAACAAATTACCATCTACGTTGTTGACCATTACAAAGCCAAAACTCCTTTGAAAGTGAATTCTTCTGACACATTGGCTGACCTTAAGAAGAAACTTTATGAGAAATGTTTGTATGCCAGCGAACTTTACAGATTCATGGCAAATGGCAAGGTCCTCAACGAAATCAGCACCCTCCAAAGGGCAGTAGGTGAAAGATAAGCACATTATTTATGGAATACTCCCAGTATTTAATTAGGCCGATTTGTCATGGTATTTTTGAGTTGGTTGAGATCCTGAACATCCTCCTATGTCTATTATTTCACGTTGAACTCATGCGTTTCCGAAAAAATATGCAAA
>ENA-UOTZ01001818-UOTZ01001818.1-compost-metagenome-genome-assembly--contig:-NODE-1818-length-13084-cov-31.337895_pt1 | contig 13084 bp, 13 predicted proteins | sample MGYA00238144_ERZ746983 | MGnify/ENA primary metagenome ERZ746983 (study PRJEB28759, sample SAMN06268863) | compost metagenome | isolation source: single cell | place: USA: California, Emeryville, Joint...
CTGAGGGAGGAAATTAAGCATTAATTGTTGAAACTTGAGACTATTCATAAATGTGTTGAGATGTTTATAATGTTCAATAGCAACAATATTGCGGAAGCGTACTCTGGGAATACACTTGAGCTGGGGATGAACTTTTTATAAAAATTACAATCAAATACAGATTCGAAATGAAATTTTGTAAACAAAACCATTATTATGGTTTTCGCGGTTGAAAAATATACCATAAGACGGAAAATCTTCTCAAAATTCCAAAGGACACATCAGTGCAATAAAGCACCTAATAAATTATCCCTTGCATGTAATATTGATACTTATCGTAACAAGAAGCTCGCCAGTTATCTAGACTTGTATTGATTAATCTATTCAAAGATATATAAGAACCCATTGCTGATGAAAGACACTAATTACCTGTGGCAGTGAGCTCTCACATCTCCTTCAGTGAGCACACCTGGTGGAGAGAAGCGGGCTTCGAGATCTCTTATAGCTTTGTCGCCTGAGAGAAAAATGGTTTTTATTAATAAGGGAAGAAAAGAAAGCAGAGTTTTACCTCCTTGGAAGCAAGGGAGATTGACTCCATGTGACGAATACATCATTTCAACCAGCGTGAGTATCTGATCTTTATGCTTTCTCGCTGCCAAGAACCCTCTGAAATAAAGATCACTCGGTCAACCATCGAAAAAAACTCGCAACTTACTGATAAAACAGCCTTCTAAATTTCTGGAAAAGCGCTGAACGTACTCCTCCAAGCACCTCTATATACTCTGTAAGCAGTTTAAATGGTACAGGGTTCTCAAATGCGAGGCCTTTTCCAGGCGCATTGGTGAAGAAAAACCCAAAGTCAATATGAGCGATCTTTCCGGACTTTTGTAGAAGGATATTGCCATTATGTCTATCTTTAATCTGAAGGAAATAGCAGATCAATGAATATGCAGCGAGACTGCGGCAGAAGTTATCCTTCGCTTTATCTGCCCTCCTCCTTCCGTAGTAAGTATCAAAGAACTGTCGTAAGCTCCCCATTTGTTTTTCATAGATCTTCTGCTTGAGGCTAGACAACGTAATGGAATCTTTCACCATTTCAACCAAGCCAAAATCAGTGTCTAACACAAAATATCAAACAATTAATAAACCCATGAGATAAAGACTCTTACCCAGTGAGACGATTTCGTAAGGGGTCAGATAAAGATCCAATTTCTCTAGTTTGAATATTTGATCGAATTGCTGGATTAATTGGACAGCAAACTGCTCTTCTTTCAGATCCGCGCCTGATTTTACAATCATATGTGCCAGTCTCCAGCTCTGAAGGTTTTTGAAAATCGATGATTCCTTCAATCTTTGTTTCTGAGCAATAGAATCTTCCCCAAAGAAATAGTCTTGCGAGTTTTCTTCAGGGCTCGAGTCATTATCATCCAGCAGCGGCGCTTGAAGCTCAGAAGCACCTATGTTTCCTCATACTTAATGGAAATTTTTGCAAGAGATTACTCAAACGTGTTTTGGCTTCTTGGTCTAACGGAGGAGTAATATTATCGAAAAGAGCTGCGGATTGAGACAGTCTACTAAGCCCTTTCTGATTCTGAGCGTTGTTTAGACCTTCTTGGTAAATTATTGCTGGAGAAAAGTCAGAACGAGAGCGAAAAATATGTTAGAGTACAAAGTCCATAAGGCCTGGAATGTGTAGCGTCGTGTGACTGCTTTCGGTGGGTCGAAAATTTCCTCGTCTGAATCACTTTCTCTTCTTCGGTGTCTGCAGTCGAAACTTTACGCATAGGTGCTTCTTGGTGCAGAGAACTTCGAAGAGCCAGGGTCTTTGCGGCCCATTTTGGATCTAATGTTCGTGTTTTTGTTCTTGGGATCTCCTCGAGATCTGAATGATCCGGATTACTTACGAAGCTCTTTGAACCAACTAGGATTCTCTTAATAAAACTGGAATAAGCTTGGCTTTTACCTCCTTCAATGCTCTTAGGGACCCAATTGCTGCCTTCACTCTCCCCTCCTAAAAGCAATCAAGCATATTAAATTATTTATCATTGAGCACGAGGAATTTACTTGGCTTTTCGATTTTCGCAAATGAACCTTCTTTTCTCCAGCCACTATGAGCCTAAATAATTTATTATGCTCAACCTCAAGTTTCTTATAAACCTTGAGTGTCAGCGGCATTGAAAGTTTAATGTCCTGCTTCATGAAATTTGTATCTCGAGTTGATCTGGCGCTTTGTTTATTTTGGAAAAATTTCCAAGGAGCGAGCAATTTCTTCAGCACATTTTCCTTTTCATCGCCAAAACGACTGCCCTCGTAGTTACTCTCCGCAAGTTCAGTCTGCAAATCCCTAGAGTCAATTCATTGAGATTTGTCTTGTTAAATTGAAACCCTACTCATCTGGTCGGAACAACTCCATGCAAATGTAAAACGGGGCTCTCTCCTTCGTGCTAAACACTTTTGATTCTTCGACGCAAATGTGCAGTATCGCGTAATGCCTCAAGCTTCCTAAAAGACAAGAAAATTAACGCTTTCGGTAATTCTGATAACATACCTTGAGTAAAAGGTACATATACTGCTGAAGGCAGATTTCTATTCATCTCGCGAAGCATCTGTTTCAGCGTGTATATTCGATCACTCGCTTTTGCAACAGCCTCGCTGACAACATACAAATCCTCATAAAACCTGATATTCGACATGAAGCTTGCACCTTCTGTATATTCTAATGCTCCTGTTAATACTAGTTTCTCATTGTAAATCGAATACCTTCTCCATTTTCCTCAGGATTATTGAACAAAGGCACATAATTTCTAAGGTTCAAGTCGCTGGCTTTGATGATGATGTTATCAGTATCAATATTCAAATCTTCTGCCTGATACGCGTGGATCATGTCCTCTACCTGCAAATTTCACAAAATTAACTCCTGCTCAAAGCTCTAAAATGTACATTCGCCTTTCTATCTGTCTTCGAATTGATAGAATTGTATGACAGCAGCTTCATATTGAGTTGCTCCTTTTGGTAAAACTCTGAATAATACTGCTGGAAAATATTTTCATTGGTTGAATTGGAAGCGATTTCGATTATTTCAAGCAAAATTGGCTCCACTCTACCAAAGACACATGGCTTTGGTTAAAACATTAGTAATATCGCGGATTACTTCTCATAATCCACGGAATTGAGGAGAGAGCTGATATACCAAAACACCGTATGCGCAAAAAACACATCAGCTTTACATGCGTCAAGGATAAAGCGGTTCCATTCCTCATTTTTGCATCCAAATTCAATCACCATGATATTTCTACATCAGCAATCCACAGATTTAAAGTAAGCTTTGGGTTTAGAGATGGTGATTACGTCAACTGAGGGATGTAAAACTCTAAATCGTTCCTCACTTTCGCGTCTGGGTGGAAATTGGGGTTAATTCTGCACTTTTCCAGCTCTTGGATCACTTCTGGGACATCCGCGTCAGGTGAATGGAGCATCAATAGCAGCTTAAATATCTCTGGAAGAGTATCACTGCCCTCCTTCAATTGAATATCCATATACATAACAGTATTTGATGTTGGTTGTTACTTTGCTAACGAATATGTTCTCAAGCATGGTTTGCGTGCTCTGACGCACTCTTCTAATTGAATTGCGAGTATCCTGGGTTGACTTGTTATGTTATGCACTGGAAGATAGGAGAAAATGTCACTCTTCTAGAAAGGCAGCGGCATGCTTTTGTCCAACAGCCTGGTGATGGGTTGATTTCTCTGATAGATCCCGCTTTAGGAGGTTATTGAGTTAGATTTGACAAAAATTTTACTGCGCTTGGTTTTGAGCGGGTTATATCGTCTAGAAGGACTGGTAGGGACTTCATCTTCCATTGAGACATCAATATGTTCGTGATCTGAGTTCATTGGCGAAGCTTTCTTTCCTGATCGCTCTTAATTTTCTCGTACAACTTATTGAGTTTAAATATATTGGCGTATTTGTCCTGGATAATTAAAGGTTTGAAAACTTAAGTCGCGTGTATTTTTACCAGAGAGTTGGATCGGTCCAGACTTAATTTTTCGTCATATAATGGTCTTATCCACCTTAACACTGTTAAGTGCCGCTAAAGCAGTTTCTTATATTTGAAAACATGTAATAGTGATAAAGCAACTTTATTAAAAGGCTATTTAAATTTGCATAATATGTCTTCATCAAAGTGATAGTGATCAAAATTAATAAGATCAATTTAATAATTGGAAAAATGGAGGTTATTCAGGGATTAGCAAAGCTTTAAGTCTGTGGAACAGCAAGGATGCTAAGAGGTTCAGTGAACTGATGATGATGCTCATATCCATAAAAATCAAAAAAATTGGCAACAAACCTGAATAAACCTTTCGATTTACTGATTACAATTTATTTACTGCACGATGAATTTGATAATAGAAACAAACTCGAAAACATCTCTTAGTCAGCAGAGGCTCTATTCGATTCAGCTTTCCTAAAAAATGTCATGGGCAATAATTGCTTGTCCTTCAAAAATAAAAAATCATAATTACTCATATTTTAAATTTGCCTCAAAAAAAACAAAAAAGAGTGAATGTTTCTATTCCTAGCAAAATTAAAAAGCAGATGATCATCGCTTAGCAATCAAACTTCTCTAGTATATTCGCCTTCAAATGCCACAAATTTACATATTCCAGATCTAATATAAATACTGGTGTCATTACACTCGAAGCATCATTTTTTCAAATATTTAATTTATTTTCGATAAATACCTTTGATAGCGACCTTTCTAAAATGAAGCTCGTTCTAATTCTTCTTGCGTTGTGCACTCTAACTTACAGCGAACAAATCGTCCCTATTCCTCCTAGCGTTGACGGTTTCCTCCTCGGTAGCCCAACGTCTAAATTCCAACTCGAAGCTTTCATTGATCTTATGTGTCCTGATTCGCAAGCCGCATGGCCAATCCTCAAGAAGGTCATCGCCAATGTAGCTCAGTACGGGGTCAGTCTCCGTTTCCACATCTTCCCTCTTCCTTTCCACGACCAAGCCTTCTTATTCGCTCAAGGAGCAAACTTTTTCATCACTAATGGCTCCTTATCAGATATTGTTAATTATACTGACCTCGCCTTCAAGTACCAGGATCAGTACGCTAATGCTGTTACAATGAATCTCACAAAGACCCAAATTCTCAACTCATGGGTAGACACTGTGGCTAAAGCATTCCCGACATACACAAGAGATGAGATCTACAACGCATTCACCAATTCTACGTACAATTCCAATGCAAGGACAAGTTGGAAGCTTGGTTGCCACTTGGGGATAACCGGAACTCCGATTTTCAAAGCAAATGGCGTGACTATTGACAGAGCTGATGAATTCGACTACGCAGGATGGATTTCATTCTTGCAGAAGTACGTATCGATTTTTAATGCGACAGAACTCACCCAATCACATGCAACTAATGAAACTAGCAAACAATAGCTTACTCCTTAGACAGTTATCTTTGTATTTGAGTTTAATTAGTAACATTAATTCGAACTTATGTATTCCAGTACGTAACTAAGCAGGACCTATATATCTCTTAATTTATCTATGCTTTATGATTATTTCTACATCTATTATTAAGCCAGAGCAGTTTTGAAGCAGGTGATCTCTTCATTCAAATTTCAGAAGGAGAAAAAAAAACTGAAAAAAGCAATGGTTTTTACAAATAATTAAAAAAATATTCTTGCTGATCGATTTCATTAAATCATCGGATGATCCGATGAATTAAGAAAGCAATATCAGCAATTCCAAGCAGTATCGCAGTGCACCACAGAAGGAACTTTGAGAATATTTCTTTATTTCTCAGGACGTTTATCGTTCTGTCTGCTCTCCCAATTTCTCCCTCGAGCTCTCTTCCCTACAAATAAGTTTGTCAGATCGCTTATACGCCTCTTTGAGTAAATTACCATGCTCATTCCGTTCAATATTACATCTCGTTGTCCTCGAAGATTAGCCTGAGTCCCAACTGCAATATTTTCTATCTCAAAAGTCACTTTATTCAGTTCTTGAAATTTGTCATTTTGTTTGTATAACTTCTCATTTGCACCAACAAACCTATCGCGCAGTTCAGCCTACGATAGATTAACAGTCTATCTCAACAAAGCAACATAGTCTTTACTTTGCTATCTTTCCGCTCAAAGAGTCTCTGCTGATCTAAATGCTCCATGTACTCCTTTTCCACATTGGCAAGCTTTTGCAAAACTTCATTGTAATCGTCTCTGTATTTTTTAATCTGTAATGTGAAAGAACTTATAATCGAGATGATAAGGCATTGGAAGCTGACCTGAGGCTGGAACTTCAGTCTGGTAGTTTTATCCTTGAGTGAGATTTCTGTTTCCATTTGGTTGAGCTAATTCGTATAAGAGGCTGAGATTTGTAGTGATAATTGGAAAGAAGATACGCTGCGTTGTATTGAGGTTATGCTTCTTCTAATAAAATCAAGCATATTTTTTTTCTCATCTAAGATAAATTCCAATGAATTCATGAAAGGAAGAGGGGAAACTTACTATCATTTGTGAGATGGAAGTTATTGAGAGCTTTGATTGTTTTTCCTTGTTCTCGCTTGAAATCTTTCTCGTAGCTTTCGAATAATAGGCTCATAGGGCGTGAGAGGGTGAGAAGCGCTAAACACCGATATCAATTTAAATTTTATTAATTTTTCTTTCGTTTAGAGTGATTGTAGTTTACTATTGGTCCATAAATCCTATTGAATGCTGCTGGGAGTCACTATACAGAGGATATATGGGATAAATGAGAAGTTTGCTCTGATTTGGTTTCAGAAGTCCTTCAAGAAGCAGCTAAAATTTACTAATGATATCATTGGTGATAAAACGAAAGAATAGACCCATCAGATCATTATAGATTTACTGAATTTCTATTCTAAAACCTACAAGAGGATTGAAAAATGAACTGTAAGGGTGTAGGTAATGTTTAATTGTTTAATATTAGTCCTTCTAATTTACCAACCCGAGTAATTTTCCAAATCCTAACTATATAATTATAGAACAAGTTTTTTTTGTGCCTAAATGCTTTCATCTTAAATGCTGCTTGCAGATTGAGGTATAGGCTCCTGATGAAAATTCGAGGGTTGAATTCTCAATTGATGAAAACGATAAATGGAGAGAACTGGTATAAGGGTCTCCTCTCATGAACATCAGAGTTGTCAGAATAATCGTTCAGATTCCACTACCCAATCGTCGTCAGACATACCCTGCAGTTTTATGCGTTACCTATTCATAAACTTCGGAAACTGGGATTAATATCGCGCTTATCACCCTAACAAAATTAATTCTGATTGAATTACCGATATCAAATTAGATATGGAACTGTTATTTCGCCTTTTCATGCTGAGTAGCTGTAGATAGTCGACCTTGACCAAAATGAGACCGAATTATCCATCGAGGCTTCTGATCTTTCCTAAATCTAAAACCCCACGTTAAGGCTTAATATTCTTTGGGCCTATCTCACAGGATTTCAACTTTACAATTCAATCTGAAAAAGAGGGAACTAAGCCTCAAATGATAATTGAAAAAACCTTAGTTGCAGCTAGCGCATAAACAAAATCATGGTGGAGAAGCTTGATGTCTGTATTTGCAATACAAAGAGAGAATTATCTCCTTATAGGGAAAAGATTCGTTAATATATTCATAGTTTGGCTCAAATGGCACATGTTACAATATACTCCTTCTCATCTACTTCATTTGTGTCGATCAGTTACCTTGATTTTTCTAAAGATCCCTCTCCAATCTAAATGAAACGAGATGCGTTTTGAAAATGGGATATTCGCATTAATTCTAACTAACAAATCTTATTTTTGATTCCAACAGTCAAGAGCTTAAGAAATTTATCGCTCTAAAGTTAAAATAAATTTAACATCTAACAAAAGCTCACGCGAATCAACCCGACTTGTTACACATGGAAGAGACTCTTCCCTGCTATATCGACTACCAAACATACGCTAACCGCTTCAAATTTATCCGCAAAGCGAAAGATTCCGTCCTCGGAGACGTTCATCTCGTCAAAGACACCCAATACAACCGCACATTACTCGTCAAAGAACGCATTCTAAAAACAAAAGAAGAGATCGCACGAGAGCTGGATGAATACGCCATTCTTTACAAGCTAAACGAGTGCCTTGGGTCCGTAAAGTTCTTGGGATACACCTACAAACTCAATAAAAACGTCACACCAAATGTCTACCACTACATCTCTCTCAGAGAATACTACGAGCATGATTTTGAAAGAGAAATGGCAAATCGACTTCGTAATAAGGTAAATGCAATGTCTCCTATCGCAACTTTAATGATTTTCTACAGGATGTCTTCACCGAAGAGGAAATCTGGAAGATCGCGCAGTATCTAATTGGTTATATGGCTCGTTTGCAGTCTCTTGGGCTCACCCATGAGGATATCCGGCCAAAGAATATCATAGTCACTCGTGAAGGCGAATACAAGCTAAACTACGACCCAGCGCGTGTGTCAGCTTATCAGCAGATCATCCGAGGCAGCACTTTCCCTGAGCACAAATACCTCCTTTCACCAGAGCTGTTAGGCGCGCTGTACGAAGAGGTCCCTGAGCCGAAATACGATCATTTGCTCGCGGATGTATTCGCGGTAGGAATAGTGTTACTTGCGGCTTGCACATTGAATGATGTCGATGATATTTACAACTGGCATACGATGACAATTGAGTCTGAGATCCTCACAACGAAATTGAATTGGGTCAGAACGATTTATTCCGAGAGATTGTATAAGCTGATTGACCGCATGACCAAGCTAGATATCAAAAAGCGACCTAATTTCATCAGCCTTGAGGAGTTAGTTGGTTCACCACTCAGCAATCACAATACAAGTATGCGACGAGTTTCAGGGAGATTTGAACAGGGCGGCGACCAGTCAGCTACTCCAAAGCGATCCCGCTCAGGCAACCGGCAAATCACACCGAATAAGTCTGCAGGCGTGCTTCCGCTCGCCACGGATCAGGAATCGCAGGGTCCAACCTATGGCATCGTCCAAAAGAAAAGCAGCCGAAGTAATACTCCAAGAGGCGGATCACGTATCGGTTTATCGCCTAATTCCAGCTCTGCTCGTCATTTCCCAACGAAAAGCGAAACTAGTCCGATGAATTCGCATAGCGCAATGAGCTTCCAGGTTCACTCGCCTACAAGCAAGCAATCAGGAACAGGCGAATTCATGCCAAAGAGCAACGCGCAGAAGCTAAAAGAGTACGAAAAGGAAATATTAATCGACAGAAAAACCGGCAAGAGCCGTAAGGGCGTGGTGGTAAAATACTACTCCGATGGCTCGCGCTATGAAGGAGAAATGAAAGGGAAAATGAGAGAAGGTCGCGGAATCTATTACTATCGAAATGGGGACATTTACGCTGGAAGCTGGCTTGCGGACAAGTTCCATGGACAAGGCGCTTATTTATTCGCAAATGGCGAGAGATTTGAAGGAGAACTGGTCGAGGGCTTGAAATGCGGGTACGGCGTGTATTATTATTCTAATCTCAACAGATATGAGGGTCTTTGGCGCGACGACAAAAAGAACGGCAAAGGAATTTTCATCTTCTACAACTCAAACGAGAAGTATGAAGGAGACTGGGAGGACGGTGAGCGCCATGGGCTTGGAACCTTTACTTTCACCACGGGTGATAAGTACATTGGAAACTGGGTCCGTGGAGAAAAATCTGGCAAAGGACGAATTATCTATGCAAATGGAGCCCAATTCGATGGAGAATGGAGACACAACAAGCCTAACGGCGTTGGAGTTATGAAGTATATCAATGGAGACACTTACGATGGGCAATGGGAAAATGGAGTTAAGAGCGGAGAAGGAACTTACTACTACGCTGATGGGTCGAGATACGAAGGAGAATGGCAAAACGACGAGAAACAAGGAGTAGGCACATTCACGCATTCAAAAGGCGATAGCTATAAGGGAAAATGGGAAGGTGGCGTTAAGAGCGGATATGGCATCTATCGGTACAAGGACGGTAGTATCTATGACGGTGACTGGCAAAATGACACGAAAAATGGTAGAGGAGTCCTGAAATTAAGAGACGGAACGGTCTATGATGGCACCTGGGTCAACGGGGAGAGAAATGGTGTAGGATGTCTTACGCTGCCAAATGGAGACGTTTACGAGGGAGATTTCGCGGCGGATAAGATGCATGGATACGGTGTTTATCAATGGCAGAATGGAAATCGATATGAAGGTGAATGGGCGAATAACGTTATGCATGGACACGGGAAGTTCACGATGAAGACTGGAGATACCTATGAAGGAATCTGGGACAACCAAAAGCTGGTTTCGGTGAAAAAATAATAAATTCATTCATCCAATATGAATTATGATTAGATCCTGTAACAAAAATTCTCATGACCACCAATCATTAAATATATTATTTCTTCAACATTTATTTCATAGTTAAATCAATGAGATAAATAAGCTCTTCTTCGTTGATTAATGATCGAATATAATTGTAATTGGTGCTCAAAACATAAAAGCCAAACAATCATATTTCCATTGCTAAGAATTCATTAGATATTTGCTCTTTTTTACTCATCTCTGATTAATCATGTAGAAAATAAAGCACACTCTATTGTAATTCCTATTGTAATTGTAATTGACTTTATTTCTCAAACCATGTGCACTCAAATTTCAATAAAATCATTAAAGTTTCTGATCTGGTAGTAGCGAGCTTATTTATCGACGGTCATGCTGCGCAGATTCGACAAGAGCGACAAAGGAATGAAGTTCTTGGCATACTAAAGTAATAAAACATATTTAATAAATCCGCCTGAAACCATTTATTTACCTCTTTGGAAATGCCAGAGAATCGCAGGAAGTTTTCGAAAAAGATAAGCAAGTTTCCAATTTGGATGTTCGTTTCCATTTGCGCCTTCGAGTCCTTCTGGAAAAGTCCGTAGTTAACAGCAGATTTGAGGTACTGCGATATGAATCCCAAGAAAATCTTAGAATTATCTGCGTGATATTGGTTCAAAAATGCAATGGTTCCAAGCAAAAGCTGGTTGTAGTCGATCAGATCATTTTTATTTCTTCTCATAAGCGTCTTGACATTCTTAGCGTAGACAAGATTTGAAATCTAATTGAAATATATAAGGTCTCTTTAGCCGTGAAGACGTTAGTCTACCTGGGAGATCACCAAAATCGACAGGAACAGCGGAAGGTTCTCTTGCGGACCAGTGGTGAAGTAAATTTTCTTCAATGGGTCGCTGAATCCAATGAAGTTCATCAGCTTGATAACCTCACCAAACATTTGATTTTCCTTTACATTCGTCAAATGCCATTTAATAAGAGGAATGAATAAGATTGACTACTGCTTCGTGTTGTTGTTGAGTCTCTTCGGCAGCGTCTCTGGTGAGATGCTTGTGGGTGATATCATTCATGATGCACATGTTCAAGTTCTCAAGTGTGAAGAACAGCTTATCAGAATAAATTCGACCAGAGCTCGACAACTGCTTCACGATGAGCATACGAAGAATGATCATTTGCCCAATCTTCTGAATGCAAGACAACGCGGAGTTGAGGACTGGCTTCAGGCTGAATTATGAGTTCAAAGAAGTTAAAGAAGAAGTTTGGTTAATCTAAAATTACACTCGAATAGTGTTGGCGTAGAGCTTATCGTATTTTTCAACAGGATTTCCGAGTTCTTTTAATTCATTGAACAAGTCCTTGATCAGCTTCTTATCATTGAAGCTCACTTCACGGTTGAGTATCTTAACCATGGCTTTCATTTGCGAAACGATCATGAAGCAAAGAAGTTTATCCAATCCGTTAAGACCGCTGACACCAATGCATTTTCTTAGTTGCCAGATAGTTTTCAAGTTGATAGTCTGGAGAGAAGGGACACAATTAATCATGAAGGAGGAGGATTCATGGGAAATTACCTCTTTAAAGTTGTTGACGTCATAGAAACAGTTGGTGTATTCAATGAAAACGGTGGTCTTTGGATCAGTCAGCGCAAGTAGTTCCCTGACGAGCCTTCCCATGAAAGTCGCACTCAGGTTATCGACTTGCTGTGGGATAGGGATATAATCATCGTTGTCGATGAGCTCATCGATTTTGAGACGCTTGCTGAGGAACGTGTTGGATTCGAGGTCGATGTATCTGTTGATGACCTTGTTGAATTCCTCCTGCCAGATCTTCAGTCCGTAGATGTTCAAGAAATCTTGGATGTACTCAAGGGCAGTTTTGAACCTACAATTATATGTAAAATAAAAGAGGTTAGACTCTTCTCGTCAGGGCGATTATATTACCCTTCAAGATTTTCTGAGAGAAGCGTGATTCTCTTCTCGAAATCTTCGATTGTGCCGAGTTTGAAGACGAGGACGCGCTCGAGAATCTTGCAGATGAGTTTCACCATTTCTCGTCTAATACCGTCTTCGAGGATGACTTTTGGGTCAACTTCGATAACACCGATGAGATAAGTATCCATTGAGAGGATAGAGTCGGTGAAGATAGATATCTGGTAGGTCAGCTTTGCCATTCTATATAGCATCAGGAGAAAAAAGATTATTATCAAACTCTTAATAACTATATCTCTTACCTCTTTCGCTCTTCGAACAAACTGTAGTCTTTGAGGTCGTTACGATTGAACTTTAGGGGGATTTTTTTAATTTTCGTGGTGAGCAGAAGGATGATTTCCTCGAGCAAATCGAACACGGTTTTAGGGATAATCTAACGTGAACAACAGACGATTAGCGATAACTCATGAACGATTGAACTAGGATTTACCTGAAGGACACGCTTGACGAACTTAATCAGTTCTCCAGAGTAGTATTTCGAGACAGAGAGCATATCTTGACTGTTCGCTTGGATGATTCTGACCATCGGCGCGTCCATGATGGATCGCAGCTTCATAAAGGTTGCTCTCAACAGCAATGAGTTATTCGGGTCACTCTAACGATACGAAACAAAAGTTCATTATTAGCTAGGGCCCACTAGCAGAGGAAATCTATACCTTGATTTTCTCTTGCATGAGAGGAAGATATTCCTTCAAGCATTCCCAAGAGTACGCAAAATCCTATTTATTTAAACGCAAAATGACAAAGACTCGAAAATCTCTA
>ENA-UOTZ01001821-UOTZ01001821.1-compost-metagenome-genome-assembly--contig:-NODE-1821-length-13060-cov-73.933528_pt1 | contig 13060 bp, 14 predicted proteins | sample MGYA00238144_ERZ746983 | MGnify/ENA primary metagenome ERZ746983 (study PRJEB28759, sample SAMN06268863) | compost metagenome | isolation source: single cell | place: USA: California, Emeryville, Joint...
ACAAGATAATAACGTAGAAAATCGATAATGTCTTCATCAGAAGGAAAATTGTCTTCCCGAAGCTCATAAGTGCAAGTAGGACGATCCCGATAGAATACAGGTTCTAATAAGATTTTGCCGAGGTCAAAGTCTGCAAAATTGTAGCTTATTCCTTCCAAATCAATGAAGGTGAATTCTGAAGTCTTCTCATTGAAGAGCACGTTTGTTGACCACAAATCGTTATGGCTAATGACTATATCCTCTTCATTTGAGCAAATTGACCGAATAAATTCAGTTTCTTCTTTTCCGTAAATATATTTCACTTCTTCAATAAATTCCAAATCAGTCTCTTTAAAGCTTTTGTTTTCATATTTCTTTTGGAAGATCATCGGAAACATTTTGATGCAGTTCAACACCAAATTACTTTTTTTATCCAGTTTATCTAGAGTGAGAGAATGCAATCTTCCCAGCTGCATGGCTAGCTTTCGTCTTAGTACTTTGTTGGTCAATTCTTTAGTCGTTAATGTTCTGCCTTCAAGAAATTCTTCTACTCGACATTGTTCATTTTGTCCAAAACATCGTGGACTTAAACCATTCGAGCTTAAAATCTCAAAGAAATAGCTCTCTAACTTATTTCTTTCTGGATCTGAAGTTGGTCTAAACTTTCGCAGAAGAACGATTTCTGGCTGAACGCCTTCCTTTGATGCTGTCACTTTGTAAAGTTCTCTTGTTCCTCCTAACATGACTTGGAAGGAAATGTCACCTGCTTGCAGGTCTTTCCAGGTAGGAACTGCGCTTTTGATGAATTCTTTCTCTTTTTCGAATGCGGCTTCCATTATCTATTAAAAGGGTTTGACTGTGATAAAAATTTATGAAAATAATGAATATACAAAGCCTTGGATTACATTTAGTTAATAAATACATCAAATTTTGTAGTCAATTGGAGATTTATGGCCTAACAACCCCGAGTCGTTCCTATTTAATTGCAAATTAGACTCGAGAATCCTTGAAATCATCGTCAACTAGCTTTCTTTCTTAGATATGATGAGATTCTGCTCAATATGGACAAACTATTAGTTTCGAAGTTGAGATCGGAAAAGTCATTAATATGGATTATACTATTTTCAGCTAGTCACTGATTACATATTTTGTATAGAATTCTGTACTACTTTTTTTTTTCATCAGAAATGGGAAATGTTGGTCTTTTCATATTGCAAAATTTATTTAGGCAATGACCTCAAGCACAATCATTCTACATCTAAGGGTTCTGGACTTATATTTCTTGTAAAACTTGTATGCATCTTTAGCATATTGGAAGAAATCCATGCTTTGCGTGGTGAAAGTAGTAGTGGAATTCTCATCGTCTTTCTTTTCTGTGGAGCTCTCTGGCATAACACTCACATTCACTATAATCAAGAAGCAACTGGAGACCACAATTCCTGGTAGGATCTGTCTTTCCATCTTCTTTATAGCTGCCTCATGATCTTCTTTATTCGAAAACAGTTTTTTCTCAATTTCTTCCAATAGAGCGGGATCTCGAGCGACCGAATCAGCATGAGCATTATCAGTGATTCCCTTGTTCCTGCTCACAAGATAATAGCGTATGAAGTCAATAATCTCTTCTTCTGAAGGGAAATTTCTTCTCGGAATTCATAGGCGCAGCCAGGGCGGTCTCGATGAAAAACAGGTTCTAATAGGATTTTCCCGAGGTCAAATCCTGCAAAATTATAGCTGATTTCTTCCAAATCGACGAAAGTGAATTCTGAAGTCTTCTCATTGGACAAAATGTTTGTCCACCATCGATCATTATGACTAAGGACTATATCTTGTTCATTTGAGCAAATAGATTGAATAAACTCATGCCTTTCCCTCCCGAAGAGATGCTTCACTTCTTCGATGAAAGCCAAATTGACTTCTCCATAGCCTTTGTTCTCGTATCTCTGTTGGAAAATCATTGAGAACAGTTCGATGCAGTTCAACACCAAATTACTTTTTTTATTCAGTTTATCTAGAGTGAGAGAATGCAACTTCCCGAGCTGTATGGCTAACTTTCGTCTGAGTACTTTGTCGGTCAATTCTTTGGTGGTCAATGTTCTGCCTTCAAGAAATTCTTCTACTCGACATTGCTCATTTTGCCCAAAGCTCCGTGGACTTAAACCATTCGAGCTTAAAATCTCAAAGAAATAGCCCTCTAACTCATTTCTCTCTGGATCTGAACCTGGTCGGTATTTGCAAAAGAACGATTTCTGGCTGAAGGTCTTTCCTCGTCGTTGTCACCTTGTAAAGCTCTGTTGATGCCCCTGGCATGACTTGAAACGAAATTTCACCTGATTGCAGGTCTTTCCAGGTAGGAACTACGCTTTTGATGAATTCTGTCTCTTTTTCAAAGGCGGCTTCCATTCTAATTTTGGAGTTTCCGTTTCAAAAATTTATGAAAATAATGAGCACACAAACCCTCGATTTACACACAGTAAATAAATATATCACTCATCTATGGTCAATTGGAGATTAATAACCTATCAAGACCCGGTTCATTACTTGTAAAACTTCCTATCAAATTCACGATTATCCTCGAGAATTTTTAAATCTTAGCCGAAGATAGACTATTGGTTTTGAAGTTGAAATCTGAAAATTCAGTTGTTTGGCTTATACTCACTGATTACATGTTTTGTGTATCGAATTCTGAACTATTTTTTTTTTTTCCATCAGGAGTCGGAAATGTTACTCTATACATTTTACAAAATTTATTTTGGAAAGTGACCTAAAGCACAATTATTCTACGTCTAATGGTTTCTCTAATTTAGACTTGAATTTCTTGTAAAACTTGTATGCGTCTTTAGCATATTGGAAGTAATCCATGCTTTCCGTAGAGAAAGTAGTAGAGTAATTTGTACCGTCTTTCTTGGGATTCTCAGTGGAATCTTTTGTGGGTTTCTCTGGAATAAGAGTCACGATCGCAATAACCAAGAAATAGCTAGAAACCACGATTCCTGGTAGGATCTGTCTTTCCATCTTCTTTATAACTGCCTCATGATCCTCTTTCTTCGGAAACAGTTTTTTCTCAATTTCTTCCAACAGAGGGGGATCTAGAGCGACAGAATCAGCATGAGCCTTATCAGTAATTTCCTTGTTCCTGCTTACAAGGTAATAGCGTATGAAATCAATAATCTCTTCTTCTGAAGGGAAATTTTCTTCTCGAAGCTCGTAAGTGCAACCAGGTCGATCTCGATAGAAAACAGGTTCTAATAAGATTTTGCCGAGGTCGTCTCCTGCAAAATTGTAGCTGATTCCTTCCAAATCAAGGAAAGTGAATTCCGAAGTTTTCTCATTGAACAATATATTCGTAGACCACAAATCATTGTGGCAAATGACGAGATCTTTTTCATTTGAGCAAATAGACATAATGAAATCAGTCTCTTCCTGACTGAAGAGATACTTCACCTCTTCGATGAAACCCATATTGATTTCTCCGAAATCTCGGCTCTCGTACTTCTTGTTAAAAATAGGTGTGAGTATTTCTACGGCATACAACACCAAGCTCTTTTTTTCCAGCTTGTCTATAGTGAGAGAATGCAATTTTCCCAACTGCATGGCTAGCTTTCGTCTTAGTACTTTGTCGGTCAATTCTTTAGTCGTTAATGTTCTGCCTTCAAGAAATTCTTCAACACGCCATTTGTCATTATAGCCATAACACCGCGGACTTAAGCCATGTGAGCTGAGGGCATCGAATAAATGTGCTTCTAACTCATTTCTTTCTGGAATGGAGGTCGGTCTAAACTTCCGCAGAAGAACGATCTCAGGCTGAATGCCTTTCTTCAATGCTGTTACTTTGTAAAGTTCTCTTGTGCCCCCTGACATGACTCGGAAGGAAATTTCACCAGTTTGCAAGTCCTTCCAAGTAGGAACTACACTTTTGATGAATTCTGTCTCTTTTTCGAAGGCGGCTTCCATTGTAGAATTTTTTATATGATATCATTAAGCAATAAAATAACCAGAATCACAAATATACAGTAGACTCTTCGAAAATGATTCAGTAAATCAAGGAGACACATTTGTTTGGAATATTTCTAATTCAACAAACCCAATGTATTCTGGTAGATTATCACGGTTAAGGATACTTCAGCTAGGAAATCAGAAATATCTTCGTTAATATATACCTTTTGCTTCAAAAGTCGAAGTTGAATATTGCTATAATTTCCTATTTCACCCTAATCTGAAAAATGAACTGACCAAATAGAACTCTGTTGCTTAAAGCTTTAGCATGGTTCATCTGGTCATTCTCTGCTGGTCCCTTATTGTCAAAGAAATGGTTGAGAAAGGTTTTAATAAGATATTTAAAAATTTGTCATGATTAAAACTCAGTTATGGCAATAAATAATTAAAACAAGAATACAACTACAGAGCGGGTTTTATGGTTTAAAACGCTTTTCCTACCCAATTTATTCTATTCAAGCGAGAAATCAATCCTCTTAGGCACTGTGGGCTCAAATCTCATCTTTTGATACTTCTTCAATCGGTACTTCTCCATCGATTTTCCCATCAAACTTCCGTAATTCGACGAATTTTTTGTTTTGAAAATATGCTTTGAATTTTTATTCAGTCCATTGTCTATTTGAATCGGCGAAATATTTTCCTTCTCAGCAGAATAATTGCTCTTCATATCAAAGCTTTTAGCATCATCAGGTCTCACATCGGTCTCTTTCTTCTTTTTCTGGTCCCAACACCATTTATATACCTTTAAAATTCAAAATTAGTAACACATCAACAAAAAGTTGTCTATACCTGTGATTCAGAGAGTCCGGTCACTCTGGCAACATGTAATATTTTATCTTTGCTCCAGAATCCGTCTCTTTCAAACTCGGCTTGTAAAATTTTGAGCTGTTGATTTGATTTTCTCTTTCTTTTCCTGATTTCGAGGGCTTTTTGGCACTCTTTCGAGTTGCTTTCATCTTCTTCCATGTCAAGGTGACTATTCATGCTATTCATGTGTCTGTTTCCATTGTTATTGATTTGGGACGTGATATCTCTCAGTGGTTGGCGTTCGCCGTTAGGGATATCGTTTAAATTTTGGTGCATTCTTTTGGTGTCTCGTCTATTATTTTCGTTGTTTTGTTCTTGGGTGAACTGTAGCTTCTTCCCAGGCTGTTCGCAGTCGAACAGAAGCTCTTCGATGTCGGATTTGTACGCGGTATCATGTCGTTTGCTGCTATTTTCAAAATTTCCTAAAAATCCATGATCACTCATCTTTCTTGTTTTCAAAGCGCTGAGGGAATTCTCCTGTTGATTCGTTATGAGGTCCTGGTGTCTCATGGTCATATACTGCAATTTAACATGCAGTTGGCAATCAGCTGGAGACGTGAGAAGTTGCAAGAAGTTGTTGATTTGCGGAACAGGCGTTTCGAACTCCTTTTTGGAGTGATAATCGTAGAATTTGCGGATGCGAGGGGTCTCGATGCTAATGAAGTCTTGTTGGTTGGCTTCCATTTGTAAAAATTTGAGAGATAACTAAAAGATAGTTTTGTTAATGTTGCTTAAATATTTTTTTATTATATGCTGTTTTTGCTCATTTGAATTTAAATAAATAGCTGTTTGATCTAACGAGCAAATTGTTTCTGTTGCAACTTACAAGCAGCCTCAAATCTTTTTTAAAATAGTAACTAACTATCCAAGTCTAAGAGAGAAATTGCGGTTTTGGTAGAGGATTCACGTCATGTAACAACACGTAAATTACAAAATAAAAAAGGACAAAAAGAAACAAAAATCAAGTCTAATCTCTCTTTTTTGAGACCATTGGGATATGTAGTGACTCTTGAGTAGGGAATATGCGGTTACGATAGGCGAAACTAAGGAATTCCATTGCAATGAAATAAAGCGGGATGAATAATGACAGGTATTGGACCCAAGAAAACTTCAGACTCTCGAGGATCGTTGGTACGTATCTAAATGGGCTAAATGAGCTAGGATTTCAAAGGAAAGCTTTACAAGATATGTTGTCGGGCAGGAACATTCAATTTGATATGGATATTCGCTTTGGTGTTGCTTCCGCCTTGAAGAACATAGTATTCATAATCTGCTGACAGTGTATCTAAGAAAGCAGAGTTTAGTTTCTCATGCAATTGGGTAAAGGCGCTACCGTTCCTGGCCAGCTTCGCCGTGATTAAATCATTGAAATTTAGGGTCGCGTAAGCTGAGTCGAAATAACTGACATTATATAGCGTCCTCCATGTACGACTATAAACAATGGAAATTAGATGGAAAAGCTGCTGAAGTTAAACCTCGAACGAATCGGATTTCTTTGGTTAAAATCAATGTCGCCGAAGACGTACGCTCCGGACATACCAATCGTTGAGCTTAAATCGATTGTGATGAAATCTATCATTTGCAAGTTCGTGATTGCCTACAATGTTATTACGAATTGATCGGCTGAGTGAATAAATACTGTAAATCCGTAGTCAAAAAACAGCATAATAGTCGCTTGCTCCAGATTCGCGGTAGTGCTGAAAAATTCAATTTCGAAATCAAACGAGTCAACTTTCCCGTCGCCATCTACGTCTTCAGCAATTGTCTAATGATGAATGTAGTGCTTCAGAAAAAGAGGAACTGTTACCTTGATAGTAGGACTAACGATTTTGTTGCCAAATTTATTGTTCAGCGTCGGCACGGTTGAATAAGCATAGGAAACGCCACTTTCAGAAGTGTATATGATTGCTTCATTACGAAACCTCATTGTGGGTTGCTCGTAGCCGTCTTTTATTACCGTCCAGAAATCTAAGAGCAGATGTGAGGTGGTTGAGATGTGATGAATTACAGCCTGTGGAGAAGGATATGAAGAAAGGTAGAACTATGATGATAATCCAAACTGAGATGCAGAAAATCCATGCGCAAGAGCAGACATTTCCATAGTAGTGTTTTTTGTACGCTTCGTTGATGAGATATGGCATTACTTTAAAAATAATTTGAATTTATCTCGATTTCTTATTTGAAAATCTCTCTGTGTTTAATTGAAACTCCTTGGTAATATCGAAATCTTACATAACTTCGAGATAGACCTGCTTGACTTAAGAATATATAGTAGAGAAGATGTTTAAATACAAGGCATTTATATAGCGGATTTATTATTATTTTACACGCATCTCGGTCAAACAGATGAAAAATCATTGTAATTTTATAACGCTACTTGTTAGGATTCCCATAATAATCATCTTCGCAAACTATCAACTGATAAACAACAGGCAAAAATTTCGATTTAGAAGGTCCCAAGATCTTCTGTATCTCTTCATTATAATCGTCTTCGGCATTTTGTTCCTTTTGAGAAGATAAAGTTGATGAAAAACTTCATGAAGATTTCATGCTTACCGAAAGAAGTCTGTACACAGAGTAGAACGCATCTTCTCCCAGTTGTGCTTCGAGATAACTTTTCATAGTTTCAATTCTATTTTGAGTTTTCATTAGGTCGATCCCAAATCACACTGAATACCTATAACACAGGCTGTCCTTTGTGTCAATTCCAGGGATGTCGTTTCCTTCGACCTTTAAAAACCTGATGATCATCATAATAATAAGCATTCAAGTACTACCCAATACTTACTTTGAAACATCCCTTTGAGAAGGATCTTCTTCAAAACCATCATCTGAAGTGTTTCCTTGACCCTTCTTCTTTTCTATTGGGCTAAGCAAGTTGTTCAAATCATTGAACAGATTATCTTTATTTTCTCTTTTCTCTTGGGACTCATTGATTTCCTCTACGTTAAGCTCCGCAAGTATATTATTTTCCTTCTCCCTTTTCTTATTTTGGATATTGTTTGTTGGTAAATTTAACTTCTTTATGATTGGGACGTCAAATTTCTTTTCTTCCTCATGAGTTTTTTGATTTCCCGTGCTGTTTCGTCTTTCATTGGATAAGTCAATTGGAGGAAGAATATTTCTTGCATTTGAGTTGTTCTATGAGGATTTAAAGTAATTATATTGGCTCTGGTGAGCTTAAAGGAAGAGTAATTCGAAGATAAATGGCCAATTATAGAAAAGAGTAGCAAAGTACCTCTTTTTGGAGGAGAAGTCCTTTATTTTTTGGTTCAATTTCAGAGTTTTTCCCTTCGAGGTCATTCAATTCGCTCTGCTGCTGCGAGTTGTTAATTATGCTGCTGAGTTGACTCTGTGGATCGATAACCTTCGACATTCTAACTTGATCCAGAATGGCACCACCAAGGCCCTCCGCGTCTCGTGACGAGTGTCTGTTAGCCATGTTATTTATCAAATTAGTCAACGGACCCTATTTCAGACAAGATAAATCAGGTCATTTGATAATCAATGCAAGTACAGATAAAAACGGCTTTTCTAGTATCTTCTTAATAGGCGGACGATCATTGGGATCTTTGCTTAGCATTTCGCTAATCAAATCTTTCAAATTCTGAGAATAGCCTGGAGGAATCGGCGGATATCTCCCTCGTAAAATTTTCAGAAGCAGTCCATTCATTGCTATGTCAATCCACAATTATAATTTAGTCTCAACGAAAATTCTCACTGGTTGCATCGAACGCATGTCTTAACGTTGTCATTTCATAAAGAATGCAGCCCAAACTCCAGATATCTGACTTCTGGTTATAAGGTTTCACCTATGCATGTAGATGCTTATTGAATCTATTTATCAGCTGCAACTCACTTGGCATATTTCAGGCGATACATAATAAGGCGTTCCTATGGCAGTCTGAGCGCAGTCGCAGGTGTCTTGGAGCACCCGAGCAATTCCGAAGTCACCGATTTTGATCTCGTCTTTGCTCGTGAGAAAAATATTCTGGGTTTTAAGATCTCGATGCAAAACCTTTCGATCGTGAATATATTTCGTTGCCAGAGCGATCTGCACAAACCAATCGAGTATTTGACTCTCGCTGGACCATTTTAGAAAAATATTTGATGGATTTGTACCTGAACCCTTTCCCCAGCTTTTTTTGTTTGGAAATTTTGGTGTACATGTCTCCGCCGTCAGCATAATCCATAACAATACACAGATATCGGCTTAATAGTAATAAATAAATTGAGCGAAGAGGCGATTGGTACTTTTTGTCCATGAAAGATTCTCTGTAACCAACGATAAATGGATGCCGCATTGATTTCAAAACATTAACTTCGTTAACAGCCTCTTCCTTCTGTTTCCGGTCCATTTTGGACACATCAATCACCTTTGACGACAAGTAATCAGAGTCTGCGGATCAGAAAGGCGAAATACTTTCATTATGTAATATTTTCGGTTGGTGATAGACTGCACAAGAATAGCTGAACCGAAGCTTCCTCTTCCAATGACCTCGACTTTTCTGTAGTTACCAGTGATGTTATTATTCGTGCTCATTGCTTAGTTTTGTTTATTTGTTAAAAAATTCAAATTTGTTCTCTGCAAATAATTTTGTGAAATTCTACTGGAGAAAAGTAGAGACTTGCCTTTGATTGCTTAGAAGAGGAGGAAGAGGGTTTGTATATAAGGAATTAAGTATTTTATCTTTCCATAGGAAGGGGAAGAGTGATCTGCGCTCATTATTAGAGTTAATAATCAGAAAATCTATTCCTCAATCCACTAGTATCATGAGATTATTGTGGAATTCTTGATGTGGATCCAATTGTAATGGCAAGATGAACTTATGTGATAATTGGCGTTGCCATTCTTCTGCCCTTATCGTTAAATAGAAAGATTGCTTAACTACTGAATTAGTCTGCATAAATTCAAATTAATAAAAAATTCCCGACGCGTTTGTGAATCCATCATGGATGTCTTTGAGAAATCAAGCAATGAATATGAACCCGAGACCGAAACTGACCTAATGCAACTAGGCTTCTTTAAGGCCTTTGAAAATAAAGCTTCACAAGGTAAAAGATACTTTCAATAGTCAATTAAGTTGATATTGACAAGATGCTTCTCTCAAAGTTAGTGATCTGCCTGACCTGAGCCTGAAACTGGATATTGAAGAAAACTTTGAGCGTTCAGTCTCTTATAGCATTACTCCCTTGAATCCTCACCTGCTTAAATCTTTCAACTCATCCTTTCTTTCTCCTAATAGCGTTCGAGAGATAACTGCTTCACTGAAACAACGCTCGCCATTACTTCCTATCACTTCCAACAATGTTGATGTATTTAAACAGAAAACGAGCCCTGAAGAATCGACTTACCGACTCAACGAATTTCTAATGCATCATATGACTCAAGCCTTTCAAGCAAATCGATTAGCAAATACGTTTAACATACAAACAGTTCAACACTCTCGAACTCAGATTCCAGGTTTTCCTGCTGGGATAAATCATGAAATAACTCGGTGCTCGCCTCAGGGAAGGCTCCAGCCAACTTTCTTGAAAACAGAACAACGCATTTTCAATCAAGGCAACACAGAAAACCTTCATTCGATACCCTGTGATCGAGTTTCAAAAGAGCTTGAAGCTCTAACGTCAAATATTGTTCAAGTTCATAGCACTGCTAAGAAAAAATTTGGAAGGAAACTGGAATTTGAGAATGATGAAGTTATACAAGGCGAATGCCTGCTTAGAAATCCTTATACCACATATTCTGAACTCTCGCAACGCTTAGATGTTTCTCCAGGGTTTAGCATTAACATTCCCAACTTTTCCCCTCTAGTGATGAACGATTTCCAAGCATTTTTGAGAGCGAGTCCGAAATGCTCAGAATCATCAGCAAGGAAACCCATTCCGGTGCAAAATACAAGTTCAACTAGCCTGAAAACTCTCAGCCAGAAAGTGAAAGAAATAGTAGAGGAAAGATCCCGAATTTCCTACAGAAAAGTTGTGGAGATGATTGCTAAGGAAATCGATCCTGACCTACTTTTTCAACTAGAAGAAGGAGACGTAGATGTTTGCATTATTAACCAAACTTAACAAACTTATTATTAAGTTCAAGCAGAATCAGAACCTCAAAAGGAGAGTATACGACTCACTGAATGTACTAGTTGCTGCTGGAGTGCTCAAAAGAGAAGGAGAATACGTAAGCTGTAAACCTGTGAGAGTAAACTCGGGTATGAACTTTCTATTGCCGCTTTTTTCTAACACTGAGGTTTAGATGCTCGCTCGCTCACAGAGATAAATCAAAATAAGTCTGCCCTTTTGTGTCATCTTGTAACAAATAGTGCTTTGCTTCAATTAACAGTATATTTTTAAGAACCTGTCCTCTAAAAGGGTGTTGAAAAAGAAGGAAGCTCTGCGAAAATGTGCGCTGCAGTACCTCACAGTGAGAAATTTGATTGCCCTTAACAATCAGTCAGCTCAATCCTCAGAAACGAAGATAGCATTCCCCTTTATCGTTGTTTCTGCGGAGGCCAAATCAGTAAAACAACAATCTGGATTTTTGTTAATAGCTTCTGTGTTAGATGAGTCTGTCGATGTCCGCAAATTTAAGAGAATTAGCTATTTCTTCAGGTTCCATGATCAATGTGTGTGGAGACGTTGAAGCTGTCCTGAAAATACCCCGCTGCAAAGTATCTGAAGAGACTTTATCCGAGTTTCTTGGGCCAATCCCCCAGAAAAAGCAAAAGATATAGAAAAAATTGCCCTATGCGAAGATAAAACTGAAATAGAAAGAACAACCTTTAGTATCTGTAATCAATGAAGAGATAATTAATTGTTTTCCTTTTTCTATTCGTCACTGTTTATTGTGTAAATTTGAGCCTTTTATTGGCTGCATACCCTTCTTAGTTATAATTGCCTGCAAATATTTCTTCATATGCTTATTCTCACATTGGAAACTTAGGTTTTCTGTGCTGCCTCTATTTCTGAATTATTACATGTAGAATAAATGGGATCATGAACAATTACTTTGAATTAACTTCATTAACTCTAGAAATTGAGATGTACAAACAACACTGTAGCTTCCCTTTAAACCTTTTCCGTTATAATATAAAAAATTCATTGCCTCCTAAAGCTTCCAATGAAGTTGGGATTAAATTCAAATTATTTTTACGGCAAGGTTGGAATATCCCAAATTCGCAGCTAGCAGCGATCTTTACTCTAAACCAAGCTGAGGCTGCTGAGTGGACTTTTTTTTCTTGTTTTGATACCACTCGTTATTAGTATCGTATTTATCTGTGTAATCTTCTTTCAGATCATATCCGAACACCTCATAGAATTGATCATTAAAATCCCTCCGCCAATAGTCCGCATCGCAACGGAAAAATTTCGTAGGATTTCCATTCGGACGATTCGGGTTAGGAAAGCAAGGTAGATTGGAATACCCTTCTTCAGAGCTCAGACTTTTAATCCATTTGTACATCATGAGTCTCATGAACTTATACGCTTCATTTTTATAATTATTTTCTTTATTATATTTACTCTCCAGTTCTTTCAGCTTCACCTCCGCTTCTTCGTGTAACGGTTTCCGTTTGAGGACTTCCTCTTCCAACTCGTTTACTAAATTTTCTAATTCAGAGATTCTGTTCTGCCCTCTCTTTCTCGGACCTTGATACTCTTCAAACTCTTCAAGTATTGTTTTCAAATCGGTTTTTCCAAGAACCATTTTTGCCAGTAGCTCTTTTAACTCTTCGGACAAGTTCTCATCAGCGAGCATCCCTTTCAAAGTTACATCGAACATTTTATCCCCTCTTGTCTTCATTTCTCGCAGGCCATTTACCATATCAGAATTGGCTCCACCCAGCTCTAAACTACTTATTCCAAGGCTTTGAATGTCATTGAATTCCAGTTTGGGAGTTGTCAATTCAGAAACAGTCTGTGTATTTGTGTTATCATAGGGATCATTTTTCATGATTTCCTTACACCAATCGCCTAGAAAGCACACACCAGTCTCTTCAAATCTAAAAATGCTCTGAGGAGTGAGCAGCTCACTGAAACCTGTAATTCCGAGCTGAGTTGTAAGGAATTCTACGTCTAATAATACATCCGAAATCATGTTTTTAATCCAATCCACGTCCTTTGGCTCAGATGGTTGAAAGCCTTTTTTACATTCTTCTTTTATTTCTGAATTTTGTGCTTGTTGAATGTGAGAACTTATAGGAGCGTATGGAAGGGTTGCGAAGGCTATTTTCTTGCCATCTTCGCTGATTTCGAAGCTATTCAGAATAACACTGCCTGGATCAAT
>ENA-UOTZ01001822-UOTZ01001822.1-compost-metagenome-genome-assembly--contig:-NODE-1822-length-13042-cov-7.274894_pt1 | contig 13042 bp, 8 predicted proteins | sample MGYA00238144_ERZ746983 | MGnify/ENA primary metagenome ERZ746983 (study PRJEB28759, sample SAMN06268863) | compost metagenome | isolation source: single cell | place: USA: California, Emeryville, Joint...
AAAAATTAGAACTTTTCAGTATTCTATACAGTCAACACCTTTTCTCCAACTTTTTACTGAAATTATATATGGTGCTTATCATATTTCGCTGAGGTGACACATGACAATTCGAACAATGCAAATAACTTCAGAGGTATATTGCTCGACTTCCCATAAAAATTTAAAAAATATCCTTTTTCTCCTTTGGTGGTGCTCCAGTGGGTCTGATCATGTCCTAAAATCACATCAGCAATGTAACTCAAATTTTTATACCATGAGCATATCGTATCTTTGGCGGGAGGTCGTCTGGTTCTCAGCGCAAGCAAAGTAAACCAATCGAGAATGATGTCCAATATGCGAAGCGAGTGTGTCTCTGACCATGTTTGTTCCCCATTCCCTGTAAAAATAACAACAATTACTCTTTCAATTCAATATATTCGAAAAACTACCATTTTGTGATATCTGCGTGGCCTGTACCAACATATTTCATTTGAAGATGCTCAACTTGGTTCTGGAGGTTGTATCTGTCGTTCTTTAACACATTAGTTCAGAGAATGAGAAAAGACTGTGAATCTCTTACCATTTGGAGGAAAAGGTTATTTTATATTTGGATAAACTAAAGCTTTTGAAATTATAAAGCACTTAGTGAAAAATTAGCTAATGTATGTCAGAACGATTCTTCTCATCAGAAAATTTAAGGCAATGTCCTATGCCCCCATCTCCCTTCAATGTCTGGATCTCTCTGGGGTTAATTTACTCTTATCTCTCAATCTATGACTCACGGAGCAATATACTTTCCTTCTGTTTTTGTCAATTTTCTTAATAATATCTCTCCTTAAAGAGTTTTTACAATATAAGAGTATCGAAGGAGCTTTATTCGTTATGATCAAGGGCGAAAAAGCCTCAATGAATTAATCTATGAAATTTAATCCCTGTCTCATGGAATTTTGAGATTAACACTACTCAATTCTCAAGTTACTAATAAAATGAGATCCGAATTTATTTTTTTGCTTTTTAAAAGTCGCTCAAAAGTCTGAGTTTACACAGATGAATTTGTTGCTAAGTACTACATTTTCACATTTATATGCATTAGCTCAAAAATACACAAGCAGTAAATGCTTATTTAATTAGAAAAAGCGTTGAGACTAAATTCCTCAGCCAGGACCTCAATCGTCTTTGATGGATTCTCATTCACGAATTCACAAAGCATGTGCCAATCAGCTTCAGAGAAGATTTCCTTGAGTTTCTGCGCCTTCATTTCAACTCTGGAAGGGTACTTGAGTTGGACAACATTGAACTTAAGCTCAAACTCTTCTCCAAAGTATTTCGTGACGTTTCTCTCATCCACATAGCCTAATCTCCATTTTGACACGTAGTTTCCAGCTTTCTTAGGTCCATTCAAAATTAAGGTAGTTTTAAACTCTTTTTGAGAGTCTAACGCCGAAACCTTGACTATATCACCATAGACTCCTCCAACGTTTTGTAAGAACGCATTCGCAGGGAAAGCTTCCATACCGCTGTTCTTGATGAGGATATTAGCATAGATCTGCTTGCTGTCAGTGGTTATCAGCTCAGGGATAATGTTTCCGTACTTCTGAATCTTGGAATCGAGAGCCAATTTTTCGCCAATAACGATCTTTTCAATTTTATTTGTTATTTTATCAACAACCCCAGCAATTCCGTCAACAACGGATGTCTTCTCGCTTTCTTTCTTGAGTTTTTCTTGGTTAGCGAGATACTTGGAGATCATAGCAGGCATTGCTTCTTCTAGGGTCTGGAGGATGAATTCTTTCAAGAGCTTTTTGTCTGAGAGGTCAATGCGGTCGTTTTCTTTTGTTTGGGGTTTCTCGATCTCAGCCAAGGTCTTTTCGATAACGAGCGAAACTGGCTCGCTTTTCTTCTCTTCCTCGACGATTTTAGAATATTCAAGTTCTGGGTTCTTTGTTTCCTTTGGCATTTCATCTAAAATTGAAGTGGCGAAGCTCTTGTCTTCAGCAACGTCGTTGGGTTCTTTGGCTTCAACGAAGATTTTAACGGACTTAACGTCCTTTCCAAAGGTTTCGAGCATTGACTGGAAGTCATCTTGGTCGGTGATGAGAACTTGGTCTCCGTCTTGATCGACATAGCTCAAAGTGTAGAGCTTTGGAAGGGTGGTTTTAAAGGTGTCGATGACAGCCTGATTGAGAGCTTTGAAGTTCTCGGGTGTCTTTGGGCATCTGTGAATCTGTTGGTTAAAGCAGAGTTTGTAGATCATTTTGTTGGTAATGTTTCGAAAATTTTTTTCCTGTGATTGAAGTTAATGTTTATTATGTAAAACCCTCTCGAAACGGCGTATTTAAATTGGTAAAGTGTCTGATCAGAAGCCCGTCCGAAGAGTTGAGATCAGGGTTTCAAATTTCAACTATTATAATTTTTCTGATATCGAGATTCGAGCAATTGTGACAGATAGATGACGTCAGAATATCCTATTTGTTGGATGCTTGATCAACCAACAAAGAGAGATCAAATTATAATAAGCTTCTCTGAAATTGGCTCTCTTTTTTTCCTCATTTTTGATGTCTGAGTGACTCGTCGCACGAAACCATACTGCTATTACAAGCTCGGCCCTACTATCAAAGCAGACAGACAAATAACCTACCTTATCTGTACAGGATTCACAATTCAATTGATTATTTCCACACTGCGATTTAGCGGATTTCTACCTTAATTAGCATCTATTTCAGGGTATATTCAATTTTCGATCAAATTTGAATTTCTTTAATTTACTTAAGTTATTTCTTAGCCTAACCTAATACCCACACTCCTTTCCAGAAAATTTCTTTTTGTACGTAAGGTTATTAAATGGAAGTTTCAAGTATGGACTCTTAATCAGAAACCCTTTATATAAGTTGCTCTTATTAACTACATAGCAGCCATACTCTCAATCACCTTCTACGGAAAAGCTTTCATAGTAATTTAAAAGGAGACTTTCATCACATCCCCAAGTTCTTCATCCAGATTTCTTCTGGTACTCTAGAAAAATTGATGTTAAGTAAGAATAGTATTCAAGACGGTGATCTAATTTACTTTTCTGCCCAAGCAGGCGCCTTGAGTTGGAGTTTTCCCATAGCGTTTTTTATCTTATCTGCTTTTTCAGGATCAATGAAGATGTCTCTGGCCTTAGGTTTTGTCTCCGGCTGTTTTACTGTCACGTCTGAAAAATCAAACCACTATCCACCGAATAAGTTAGCTTAAGTGCAATTTAACGAGCCTTACAGCGACAACTTCCTCTTTCTCATCGTCTTTTTCTTTACCATCACCATCAGAGAGGGTCTCATAGCCAGCTTCATCATCATCGTCGTCTTTCTCTTCAAATTGCTCCCATTGGTTATTAGGTTTAATATCCTCTTCTTGAATCGAATTCGCTCGCAGCTTCGTGCAGGTGTGCTTTTCCTGGGTGGCTGTTTTGCTCTCTTCGACCTAATCGGAGGTGAAAATCTGAGGATTGTAGGGTATTACAGTCAAAATCTTGGCGTTCACAGTGGCGTGGTATTCTTTATCGAGTTTCTTAAGCTGGTATGCTACCAATTGGTCCTGATGATGTTATAAGTACAATGTTTGTACGAATTTGGTTACTATCTCAGTTTGGGAAAGTTCTCTGTCTTCCATGGAGCTCAATGATTCGCTTTTTTTATTGTAATTATATTAAGATTCTGCTAATTGCATTTAGAACGCTTGAATTTTTAAAACGGGCCAGCTCAGAGAGTAATTGCTAGAAAAAATAAGTTGCTTTTCTCTACTTACTATGATGCAATGTTGCTCAAAGAAGAGGGATAGAGAGAGGCCTGATTTGCAGGTTGAAGGTCGATTTTGTTTATAATTGGAAATTTGTAATTTTTCGATGTGAATCGTTTCCTCAAGTAATTCACAAAGCAGACAATAAATGTATTCAATTTTGAAAATTCAAACGCTGCCAAAGACGTAGTTTGAGAGTACAGAAGTCTGCCAAGTGAAGCTTGGATAGGTTCGTATGTCATCAGATCACAAAAAGACTTCTGTCAGCTATTATTCTTTCCGCTTCACACTAAAAATGATGGGACAGAAGAGTTAGTATGTATCCCTTCAAATTAAAGGAGGTGTTATCGCTGCTAATAGGCAGCAGAGAAGAAAGGGAAAAAATACAAGTGTACAAAGCTTTGAATCAAATTCAATATTCTCTTTGTGTCAGGTTTTGCTAGCAATTAACCCGAGCTATCGTCCAGCAAGACTTCACAACCCGCATTCCTCTACATTTCTCCGAAAGCCTGAATTGCATTCTAATGCTCCACTGCTTATCTTTAGAGCGACAAGACAGCCAAATTATTCTCGCTAGAGGCAGAATTCTATTGACTAACAAAGGGATTCGAGGTGTGTGGAATAAGTATAAGCCTCCATATCTTTGTTATTCTGTCATCAAATTTATGAAAACAATGATTCTGTATCAATATTCCATTCCAATAAACATTTACAATTTCAATTTTCAAGACATCAGAAATCAACTTTTCCAGTTTTAAAGATTAGAATCATGGTGAGCGAAGTATAGTATTTCTCCTCCTCTCTGAAAAAGTCAAGTAACTATTTGGGCATGACCTCTCTTTTGCTATTTTAGTTCACCAGACTTAAACAGTATTAAAGCACAACGATCGTTGAGAATTATTTATTTTAACCTAAAGGGCGCGAAAACTAATCATAATAAATTTTTAACTGACAAACACATTGCTAATCAAACTTATCTGAAAACCCAAGAACCTCCATTGATGAGCTTGCCCCAAACATTCATTAGTGTTGGCGTCGAAGAAATCATCTTACACGACAACGACAAAGTGGACTTACAGTCCTTAAAATGCGAAACTTACCTCAATGAATCAAACCTCGATACCTTCCAACTCGGAGACGACTTCAGCAGGTCGATTCTACCAATCATCTCCACCAAAGACCGCGTCCGCTTCGTCATCAAAGACTCGAACACTGATTCCATCGTCGGATGCGTCAGCTTCTCCACGGAACTGTTCCTTGCTAACAAAGGCTGCGTCATTACCCATTGGATCACGCTGTTTGATTCCCCTGAAGACGATGAATACGATGGAGACTTCTCCGAAGATGACGATGAAGCCCCAAAAGCCTTGTTCCGTTTTGTCGTCGATAGCGCTCTCAATATTAAACAGCTGGAAGAAACTCTTCTGAACAATGGAAACCCTTTATCAACAGAGGACGTTAAGCTCCAAAGCACCCCTGTGAGAACTGTCAAAGAAGAAGCAACTATTCAGCAAGAAAGCCTCTCGCCCTCTCTTGAAAAACCGAAAGGTCAGGATGAGGAATGCAAGACTGATCGGGATCAAGAAAATGAACTACATGAGGGATATCCAAGCGCCGAAGGCGATGAAGACACAATCAAAGAAGGCCTTCCTGTAAAAGACATGCGAATGTACTTGCACTCATCGAGAGATGATGGACTCCAATCGATTCGGGAGCATACACATGAGAGGGATAGTCAAACCGAGTACTCGCAAAGTGACAGGACTCAGAACGAGGTCTTTAACTCTGAGCTGCTCGACGAAGAAGACGTTGATGTGCAGCCAGAAGCGCTATCAGAGGGAAACCACGAGACCGGAAATGCGAAAGACTCGGTGAGCTTCGATGGCGAAAGCAATCTGCACACAGTTACTGAGGTATCTGACTGTTCAAACAAATCGACCGTTCCACAAAATCAAGAATTGCTGAAGTATTACAGTCAGGAATATGCAATGTCAAAAACTCTTGAATCACATCGAAGTGTCGATCAAAAAGAGGAAAAAATAGGGAAAGTTAATGATGCACCAAGGACCCCTAGGTAAATTGAAATTGAGACTTGCTCCGTCTAAGAAAACTTGTTAATAATAATAGTCGCCAAGAGAAAGAAGCTGAATTAAAGCAAATCAAGCTTGATTTAGAAAAAATGGAAGAGATTTATCGTGAGAATGAAAGACTCAAGAATGCCTTGAAGACGAAGAGCTCTGACTATGAGGAAATTACAAAGCGGTAATATACAATATCCAAGAGTGAAGGGTCTTTAAACGTCATTATTATTAGAATGCAAACGCAGTTATTGGAGACATGTAACTCAATCAAAATTGCCAGTGAAGAAAAAATGGCTCTGAAAGCCAGAGTTAAAGAGCTGGAAGGCATCGTGGAGTTGAAAAATAACGAGTTAATTGGGCTCGCTCAGAACGTGGACAAAATCCAGACCAAGCAAGGCGAGTTCGAGAGGATATACACCGAAAAGAACAATTTAAGGGTCCAAAATCTTGAAAACATCATCAGTGATTTGCGCGAGCAGCTGCAACAAGCACTCACCACAAATGAACAACTTCAAAGCAGCAATAAGAATATTTCAGACGCTCAGAACGAGCTGATCACAAAACTGAAAAAAGTAACGAATTTCTTCCTGTCCTCACCTTCTCATCCCATTTTCATAGCTGAATGAAGACCATAGCGCTGACCAGCAGATTCAAGCCCTCAAACTCGCAGAAATGACAAAGAATCTCCAGGATTTCCAACAGCAACTCAGCCAAAAGCAGCAGCTCATTGAAGAGCAGGAGGCCCAGTTAAACACTTATTCTCAAAAAGTGTCAAACTTAGAACAAGAAAGAGATCTACTCCGTAAGCGAGTCGATGAACTTCAGGCTCTTCCGGTCGAATCATTGAACAATTTGGATACCAAGCGGACTGTTGGCGAAGATACTGAGTTGAATAGCTTCAAGCAAGAGTTAGCAAAGATGAAGAGTCAAAATTTAGAGCTGGAAAGAGAGTTACAAGCAGCAAAGACTGAGAAATCTGAAATAGAACTCGAGTTACAGCAAATGAAGTCTCGAAACTATGAAAAAGAGATCTGGAATCTCCGTAAAAACTTTGAACTTGCTGAGATTGCTAGAGGAAAATTGCAGGATGAGCTTCTGAACGCTCATAAAAACTGGCAACTGATTCTCGACGAACAGAAGGGAAAATCGCCTTCGAATAACCAGAGCTTTTCTGAGGAAATAGAGAATGAAAGGAAGTTATCCAAAGAGCTGTCCCAGAAATTACGAGAGAAAGAGCTGGAAGTTGAACAGCTGTCTCATCAAAACAACGAATTAATTATTCAGATGAAACAAACTGAGGTCTTCATGGCTCAGAAGGTATTATTTCCTTTTAAATAGGCTTTTTTTAATCTTTTCAATGATATAGGAACAAACTGAAAGGGAAATCGAAAGGGTCAAAGCCGAAAATCAAGAACTTGCTGATGCTCTAAAAATTTCACAAGAGAAATATTTTACTGCCTCTGAAGACCTGATTAAGCAGCAAAATTACAACTCTGAGCAGAGACAAACGATAAAGAGTCTCAATAAAAAGCTCCAGTCTCTTGAAAAATCGCTTAAGAACGCGTTCAATGACATTCAGAGGTTAGAAGCTTCAATCGAGAATAATTCAAGCAAGAGCCATCATCACCATGAAGAAATAAACTACCACAGCAACCCGGTTCACACTTCCAACCCTCCCGCTCAACAGTTGCCGAGACCAAAGGCGCCAAGTCAAGATGAATTAAGCCGCAGAGTTGAGCAGTTCATGCTGAAGAACCGTCCTCCAGTCAAATTTGTGAGAATAGGGGACGGGTTGTACAATTTCGGTTCAAAGAAAGTTCAAGTGAAGACTCTCAATGGAAAGCTCGTTGTGAAAGTTGGAGGGGGTTACGTGTTCATTGAACAGTTTGTTAAAACGTACGCAGCCGCTGAGTTAAATAAACTCAACCAGCCAAAAGAGACTGAAAAGCCTCTCTCTACTGGCTTTGACAAAGGCTACAGCGACGATGATGTTGTTGTTGAAGGGAAAGTCGAAGAAAAGCTAGAATATTACCGCAAACAAAGCCAAGATCGCAAACGAAGTGAAGGAATAGAAAGATTTACTAACGATATTGATGAGGAAGAAGATGAAGACACGCTTGAGAACGTTACTGATGTGGCGAGATCGAGTCCTTGTGCAAAAAGACATGAGAAGTACGGAGCGAGCGGTTTGAAAAGCCCAGAAAATAAACATTTCACGGGATTAGCTCAGAGGACGACTGAGATTAAAGAGACAAAATCAGCTCAGAAAGAAAAAAGAAACGAATCGATCAATTTCGACACGGCTCGCTCAGCTACCGTTGCGGACGAGATAAGACGAAAGGGTAAATTGAGTAAGGAACACTCCGGAAATGGTAGTCCAAAGGCAGTGAATCCGAAGAAATCGAAAAAGAATTCTATTCATGAAAGTCAAGAGTTGAGCCGTGAGGTTTTCCAAAATAAAAGTCTCGTGGATCCGATGCTTACCAGGAGCGAGAAATCGCCAAGTAACCGCTCAGTGTCGAAGAACAAGCTGTCTTCAGGGAATAACTCACGAGATATTAGTCCTCTCCAAGGCAGTAGCGTTCGACAAAATAAAAAAGTAAAGGAACTCAATCCAAAGAATATTACTACAGTACAGCGAGCATAAATCGCATGGATTTCTATCTGTAAATTTTATGAGTTCATGTTGCAATATTTTTCAATTACTAGTTAACTTAATAGCTTGATAGTCAGTGCTAATAGTATCAAAATCAGAAGAGCAATGTTTCATATCATAATAATTGTCTGCTGAAAGAGGTGTTTTCGCTTGAGGTGATTTCAATTTCTGATATAGAAGATTTTTTTCCCAAGGAAAACTTGATGTTAGGCTTAAGAGTTAGAAGAATTAAAACACATTATTCATTAGAGGAAGCTCGAATGAACAGCAGGCAGAGGAAGATATGCTTATTGTTTTAAATTGCGGAATATTGAGGTCGAAACCTTGAATTAAATTTGAATTTTTGATCGAATTTGTTGTAAGCGTTTACGAATATTTGTTGTCAGAAAGCTTAAAATTTGATATTCCGTAAACATTCGGTTGTTCGATTAAGTCAAAATATTATTGAATTATGCTCTCTGATCATTTCTACAAAAGCGTTAACGAGCCCGAGGGACAAACTAGACAGTCCGCAATGCAAAGGCTTGAAATAAACAGAGATAATGACGAGGATGAAAATAACAGTTTTCTTTCTCCCAAAAGCTCATTAAAATCAGAAAGGGAGGAAACATTCGATCTTCACAATGTCGAAAGGGAATCTCTAGAAGGCAAGGATCAACTTCCAGACCCAAGCAGCATCGGCGAGAGCCCTTATAACCCTCCAATCGATCAACCGCCTGAGTTATTCGAGAGAATGCCGGCGTTAGATCTGGAGGAAGAGAAAGTTGATGATAATGACCCTGAGAAAATTTCCGCGTCTTCAAAAGGTGACCTTCAAGAAGAAAACTCCTTTAGAACGGCAAATGCACAAGACCTAGAAGAGCCTCAAGAGATTGAAATCAAGCTCCAAGAGCCTCAAGAACTTGAGATAAAGCAGGAAGAGGAGGTTCAAAAAGAAAATACCCCTTTAGAGGAGGAAGAGCTTCCACGACGGAAGTACTCATACGTCGCTGAGAAAATGGGTCCTTCTTTTGATGAAATCGGCAAGTTGCAATGGGGAAATAATTTACACGGACCCGAAGGTTTTCCGAAAATGACGGAGACCTTATATTTCGACAACATTACTAGCCATCAGGTGGAATTCGGAGATGATTTCAACAGTCAGCCGCAAGAAAACCTCGCCGAGAACACTGGAAGAGACTCCGAATGTGTCCAGAGTCAGCATCAGCAGGAGGAACAGCAGGGACAAGAGCAAGCGCCTCCGAAATTTTTCGATGAGAATTTCAACCAGGAGATTTCTGAGATCAAAAAGCTGAAAAGATCGAACGTAACAGAGGACGATTTCGTTGATGTAGGGAGTGATGAGGATGAGAATGAGAATAATAATGAAAACGAATGTCTTACGCAGAAGATAAACAAGAGCATGACTGCTTCGAAGGAGCAAAAATACAGTGAGTCTATTACAGACTCGAAACTTGCGTTCAAATATGCTGAATTAGAAGAGACCCCAACTCCTATTCATGACAAAGCAGAAAATTATCAGCAGACCCCTCAAATCAAGAGTGCACAAGGAGGCGTTGAGCGATACAACCCAGCGTTTGAAAGGCTACGCTTAGAGGAATATGACAAATTGCATGGTAATTTGTTCTAGATAAAACGTTGGTTTCTAATAAATTGGCTAGGCTTAGGAGAAGATGCTGATTTTTTCGGTGAAAAGCATCATAGTCTAGCCCGAGAGACCCAAACGCAGGAGGATAACTTTTATCAGAATGAATATCTTTCATTCTTTGATAACAACCGAGGAAAAATCGAGATATCTATTCCAAATATGTCTATCATTAAAGAGAAGTACAGCCAACTCATCCGATTTTTTGTAATTTGCTATTGTTCCAAGCTTTGTGACGAGTTACGTCCTCTATGAGCTTCATGTTAAAGGAGGCGGGAAAGAGTATGTGGTCAGCAGAAGGTAATAATATTCTATGATTAATTACGCAAGCTAACACTCTTTTCTTCATAATGACAATATAGGTTTAGCGACTTTTTGTGGTTATATGAGGAGCTATACAATAATTACATTGGATACATAGTCCCTTTGTGTCCTGAGAAGAACATTTGGACGAAGATAAACCAAGAGGGGGCTGAATTTTCAGAAAAAAGAAAAGCTGAGCTCATCGCGTTTATCAAAAGGCTTATCAACCATAAACATCTCAGCCGAACAATTGAACTGCACAAATTTCTACTCGATCAACATGCTTATCACGACTATAAAAACTTAAAAACCTCAGCAAGGAACGATGGCTTGCTGGGATCAGTCACCAAGGTTGTATATCAGTCCCTACCTGGCTATCGCAGAGGAGGTATGAGTGAGCCCACTCCTGAAGACATCGCGATTCAAAACGCTGGGTACTATCTGCAAAGACTTGATAAATTCATGCAAGAAATCCTGAAAAACCTGCAAAAATACCATGATCTCAACGAAAAGCAATCTGCAGGAATGCTTAATGCCACCAATCTCATCCAAAAAATACTGAAAACCACAAGTAGCAGTGCAAAATCGGAGCCGCTGAGATTGAATCTCCATGGATTGTCTGAGATCGAGGACTCTTACAACAAGAATCTTCTTAAAGACGTCGAACCTCAGTTAAAAGTAACTAGCTTTTTCAAATATGATCAGGAAACTAAAGCTATTTCTTCTAGGAGCTTCTTTTAAATATCATGGCAGCTCGAGCAGCCATTGAAAAACGTCAGAAGTTCATTGAAGAGCTCTTCGAGCTAGAGCAAGAGATAATTAACTTTAATATAGAACTCAAAAAGGAGAATAAAATTGTAAATCGTCGCTGTAAAACCTCATTGCTAATGTTAATTCTCTTTAGGATACCTCGAGATTAGAAATTCTCAAAAGAGACTATCAAGAGAAACAAAAAAAGCTGCAGGCTGGGACGACGACGTTAACTAATGAGCTTACAGAGTTCAAGCGAGAAATAGAGAAAGATATAGATCGAGTGCTATCATACCTCAACAAGGTTCAAATTTCATATTTCTCAAAGGTAAACGCCGAGATTTTCACGTTCTAATTCTTTGATAAACAGCTTGCGGAATTGTGGAAAAATCGAATGGTCGTGGATGAGGAGAAATAAGGCAATAAAAACATTTTTGGTTCTACCTTTTTTTTTTATTATTAATGATTCTTGGTTGAAAATAATTCAAATAATATTCTAAAGAGAGAATAAGAGAGGATTCTTTGTTTCCTCAATTCTATACTATGGAGTTATTGGAGTTCATGTTTTTAATAATGAATTAATTCAGAGAATTATATGTAATTCTGTTGGTTGTTTCATCCTAGCATATTTTAGGTTTTTGTATGAATATTTATTCCATACATCACTTAATCGCCGTCTTACCGCTAAGACAACTCGTTTCGTAAGTATATTAGTAGAAAATAGTACCTCAAGACAGGGATGTACTTTAGTTTTTGAATCTATTTCTTTTTTTGTAAATAAAAAAGATACGATTTATTCTGTAAAATAAGTCACTGCAGACAAATTTAAACGCAATGGAAGAGTTCAATGACATCTTGACAAAAACTCCCATCGTCATCGACAATGTACTTTCTGTCTTGAAACAGTTCAGACTATGATATATCTAGGGTTCAGGCGAAATTAAAGCTGGATTCGGCGGAGAAGAGCAGCCTAAAGCAATATTCTCCTCTTAGTAACAAGCCAGCACCAAAAGTTCAGTAACACCTATGAAATAGTATCGGTAGACCCAAGTACAAGAAGGTTATTCCAACTACCTCTGATGCTGAAATGTATATTGGAGACGAGACAGTAACTACTAATATTCTGACAGAGATCAAAGAGTAACCTCGACTCAATAGGAAAAATTCAGAGGATTACTTAAATTGAAATACCCCATGAGTCACGGCGTCGTGGAGAACTGGTCCGATATGGAAACCATCTGGAAAAACGTATTTACTCGTCTGAAAACCACTCCCAAGGAAGTAAAGGCTAATTTCTTCGCAGATAAATCTAATAACAACTTTTAAAACAAGCATCCAGTCCTGCTGACTGAAGCGCCTATCAACCCTCATTCGCATCGACTTCAAATGGCCAAGATATTTTTTGAGAGTTTAAATACTCCAGCCATTTTCATCGCTGTCCAGGCGGTCCTTTCTCTGTAATAAATCAATTAATCAGCAGCACATCCCTAATACCTTGATTTAGTTATGCGAGTGGAAGGTTCACTGGAGTTGTGCTGGACTCAGGAGATGGAGTCACACATATAGTTCCAATGGTTGAAGGGTATTCGATTAGACAGGGCGCGAATAGAATCGATCTCGGAGGAAGAGATGTCACTGAACATTTGCAATTATTGCTGAAAAAGTCAGGATACAACTTCCATACCTCAGTACACTATCGAGTCGCTTGCCTCGTTAAATCGATATCTTTTTTCAAAGGCTGAGTTCGAGGTTGTTAAGAAGATTAAAGAGAAATATTGCAGTTTAAGTGAATTTTCCCTCGATGAGAAAACTTTTGATGACAGAAAGAAGAATAAAACTCCTTACTTACTGCCA
>ENA-UOTZ01001823-UOTZ01001823.1-compost-metagenome-genome-assembly--contig:-NODE-1823-length-13040-cov-52.405462_pt1 | contig 13040 bp, 8 predicted proteins | sample MGYA00238144_ERZ746983 | MGnify/ENA primary metagenome ERZ746983 (study PRJEB28759, sample SAMN06268863) | compost metagenome | isolation source: single cell | place: USA: California, Emeryville, Joint...
ATGAACTCTTGTTTTTTTGGAAAACAAAATTATTATAAGTGAAAAGTAAATCTAATTATTAATAATAATTACTTGAAAAGTTTAGTGTGGCCCATATATTGAAATTATTCTCATTTAGATAAGAGGCATGAGAAAAAGACACAATTTCATTAGTAATTGCCGAGTTATGGAGTTTGGAGAAAGGAGAAGTCTATGTTTAGTGATTGAGAGCAGTTCAATTAATATAGAATTCTTAGTAAAGAGTGCATTGTGTTTTTAGTTGATAGGATAGTCGTATCAAGTAATTTTAGATTCTGTATTCACGTTTGAGCGAACTAGTTTTTCATATAAGTAAAATAAGAAATTGGTTTGCTCAAGTGTTCATAAAGCAAGATTAGTGTTTGAGAAGTTAAGAAGCAAAATGAAAAGAAAGCTGATAAGATGAACATCCGGTCAGCGTTGCTTTTGGTAATGGAAGGAACAATTTTGCTAACAACTATAAAAATGAACTTGGGGGTTTTAGTTGTGGCTGATGGCAAATCTTTCGACCTTAAAAGTCAGAATCATAAAGGTCTCGCATGCAGAGAAGTATATGTGTTAGCCGAGAAGCCCGAGCAATAATGTTAGTCCAACTTTGTCTCGGACTATTAGTCATAATTTTCGGGGCATTTCAATTTTTTCCAAGTTTAGAACTCAAACCTTAAATGCGAGCCAGCAATTCCTTGTCCTAATTAAACTCTTAGATGGTGTTGGATTCATCTCGTAGGGGAAACAATTTAGGGAGAGGGATGTTTCGAAAATTGAAATATTACTAAATGAACAGCACAAAACCTCTATTCTAATTTCAATATTCCTTGCTAATCATATTGTATCTAGAAGAGCCCAGTTATAATCAAGCACTTGAGTTTTTATTCCTTATTTGTTATCTAACAACCTTTCTTTGGAAATGAGGTTCAAATGTCAATATTGAGCTTGTAGTCAAAATAGATTTTACGCGAATTATTTTTGTAACAAGTATTTACTTTCATCCAGTAATTGCCGTTTGAACATCGAATGAGTTCTATACCTTGGTTTTTTTTTTTCTCACCTACTATAGTCCAGTGATTTTGTCAGAGCACTCTCTAAATTTTCTAGTCACGATTTTGAAATCTACTTGAAGTCACTATCGTTTGATATTCTCTATCACTAGAAAAGAGCATGCAGTTATTCTAATTTTGCCTGAATTGTGTAAAGAGGCATTTTCGCATGTTTTTGAATTGATTTGAGCTTAGCTGAGAAGTACAGGTGTCATGGGTTACCGAAATTTTCGCTTACAATATCTTCAAGTTGAAATTTTTTGTTTTTGACTTATACGAAAAATTTGTTTGAGGTTCAAAATGATAAATTGCCTCATGGTAGTTTTTGAAATGAATTGATTTTCTTTTTCCTTTTCTGAACTTTTCATCTTTATTGAGAGTGATTTAAATACATTTTTGAAGATCTCAAGTAGTGAAAAGTTAATTTACAGACAATACTGTATTTATGAAATTCAAATTTATATGTATTCTTTCAATTGAAGGCGAGTATCATCTTTTTTAACATACCTTTACCGAAGACCTCAAGACTCTACATTATATTTACAAAATAAATTCAATGAACCAAGATCCTAACAACAATGCCTGAGTTGTTCAAGGTTGCACTCAAAAAAAATGATGAGGTTGAGAATTCTCAAAAAAATTATTCGTGTTTTATAGTTAGAGAAATATTTTTGAAATGAAATTACCAAATTTTTTTATTAATTTATAATTTACGCTGAAAATTCTCATTTGTAATGCAATATTAAAAGAAAAAAACATTTCGATTATCTGATGGTTTTATCATCGCGCATTATTTGCAAAGTGATCTGAAAGTAATGGATTTCGTTAGATGTAGTGATCCTTATGTGAAATATTTAATAAAATGTTGCCAATTCATTAATATGAAACCCATTTTAATTGAAGCTCAGCTTACTCGGTCCATTAGTAGGAAGAAGGAGTTGAGTACCTGTCAATATTCAACCATTTATTATTTTATTAGATCATAACTGATCCACCGATTGGGATAGATATGTTCTGAAAAGCATTGAAAAATGAATCAGATAAAATGTCTATTATTCCCAAATTACCTGCACGAATTTCTTCCGTGTGTGTGATCCTCTCTATCCACCTTCTTGATTCAGAAAAAGAAATGAATTAAACTTCTTCAATTCTAATTCTCCGGTATTCTGTCCTAGTAAGGTCTCAGTTAGCCATGGTGAACTGGTCAGAGCACACTATAAATCTATTGTAAAGCTACTGAGCAGCTTTTAACGTTATGCAAAAACTAGAGAACAATATCTGTTTTCAGCTCAATCCTAATAAACTCACACTGGATCTTATTTCGCATTGATACTTAAATTCTAAAAGCAATTTAATAAAATTCTATCCATGGTCGAAGCTGCCGAACCCCCGGTGTCAAAATTCGCTTTTTGTGTGAATTCTCCTCTTAGTAGCATCGCCTGTGACAGAGAAGGTCGAGTCGTTACAATCGGAGGAAGAGACAGTAAAAAAATCCTCAAAATATCCAAAATATCAATGCAACTTAAGTACTGAAGCTGCTAGAGATAGTCAAAGAAGAAAAATTCCAAGTAAAAAAGAATTTAAGACAAGGCAGCGGTGTTATCAAACAGAATACATGCTATATTGAATGGAATCCAAACGAAAGTACTCTAAATATCATTAATCGGCTCTTTTCAACGTAAAACTAGAGGGAAAATTTGCTGCAGGCGCAGTCGGAGGCTCTTTTTCAGTCTGGGACATCACTCCAGGGAAATGCCAGATGTGTTAGTCTAATTATACAGCAAACTAGAAAAAACAACTAATTTTTTGGAATATTTAGCTTCACATTACAAGGCGCATCAGCAATCAACAACCAAATTAAGCTGGCATACATCAGAGGAAAATCTTATTTTAAGTGCAGGCGGCCCTGGCTCTATAAAATTATGGGTAAAAGATAAAAAGAATCAGTCATGATAACGAATTGGATATGAATATAATAGGATGTAAATAGCAAATCTCAAGTATTTGAAATTATACGTCCTGAAGTCATTCGCGAAGTAAAATTCAACCCTCATGACCCAAATTATTTCGTCGCGGGCACAGAACTTGGGCACTTAGAGGTATTTCTGGGCAGAGATTGGCAGCTAACGATGTGATGGGTTAGATATTTGACGCTCGTAATACATCGACCTATGTTTGTCGAGTCCAAGCAGCTCATACTGTAAACTCAACCTCTTTTTGAGTTAAATCTTTACGATTGCTTGCTAACCGTAGAGACCGATTCTGACCATTGATTTCAACCCCAAAAAGAAATTATTCGCCACTGGGTCGCTGGACAAGCAAATCAAGGTACTGTCTAGATGTCTCTTTTTCGTTTCTAACTAAAGTGGGGTTAGATTTGGAATATCCAAGAAATTTTGAACGGCCAAGAGCCCAAAGAAAAACTAAAAATCCAGAATGTCGCAGGCGTTGGCAACGTCAAATGGCGCTATAACGAATCTGATCAATTCTGCGTATCGAGTTTTTCTAATGATAACACGTTATCGATATGGGATATCAAACGCCCATACACTCCAGCCTACGTTTTTCGAGGCCACAAAGAGGTCATCACAAGCTTTGCCTTCGGAGACAGCGAGTTCATCTGTTCGTTGTAACAAAGCAGCTTACAATTTTTGTTTAGGAACTTGATTTACACCGTCTCGAAGGACAATTTTGTCATTGCGCACCGAATGGATAAAGGGTTCCAGCCATACAAACATTACAATAAATTTGGTCTTTCTTTCGATAAGGATAATATGCTGGCTCTGAGCAACTCGTATGAGAAAGCAGCTCCTAAGATAATCATTAAAGATAAAATCCCCGATATCAAACCAGCACACCAGAATAAGAACATTTATTTGGTTCCAAGTAACTAATTTTCTCTATCCTGCAAATTTCACCATGTAATGCAGCCTATGATCTTCTCTATGACAAGTCGCCGTTCAAGAGCATGAAAGAAGAGTTGAAATACTGTGCAGAGAAAACAGATAAATTTCCGCAAGATTTCAATAAACTTTTCGAAGCTCACGCAAGATTGGCACAGTCCCTCAACAAATCAGCTATTGCAAACCTGTGGATGACCATCGGCCAGGCGCTGCTGCAACAGGCCTCATCGTAATATTCAGGAATATTCACAGTTTTGTCTAACAAAATTTTAGGAATTCAAGCTTCACCAATGCAGCCTCTCAAGCATCGCAGCATCAGCATCATCAGCATCAACGCCATCAATCTCAAAAAAGTCAGACATTAAATGAGTTTCAATTAGAGGACGGAGGCACGAAGACGATGTCTGGAACCGAGCTCAATCAGCTGTTGACCTACTACGAGAACAACAAACCGAAATTCATCAGCGACCAAGAAAATCGCTTGTTAATCGTTCACCAAAACACAATTTCCATTAAGAAAGCATACCTGAAAGAAATTATCAAGATGGTTGAGGCACAAAACTCCCCCAGCAATGCCGATGGACATGCTCAGGTCGCCTCTCTCGATGAACTGTCTCAACGAGCAATTCTTCATTCGTTGCAAGATATCGTGAACAGCGGAGAGCTTCAAATGGCTTATTTCATGTTCCTTGCCTTGAGAGATAAAATACAGTTCCCAGAGAAAATTCCAAAGCTTTGGTCACAAGCTTATATCGGTATAATAATAATCTCCTTGTGGCCTAATATATAACGTTCTTCTTCCTCTCTAGAACTGCTCAGAATTTTTGAATATTATAAAATCGCTAACAAAAATATCATTGACTCTCGGATAGATGAAATCCGTGAGACAAACGTGGTACGTTTAATTACGAAATACGCTGGTGCTTAGCAATTTTTTTAGAATAAAACGACTTTTTATGCTCGCTGCGGAAAGTGCAAAAAGATGACAGATCTTGAAGATAAATTCCTCTGCTCGAATTGCAAGAATTTCTGTTCGCGTTGCTCTGTTTGGTATGCCTTTAAAATAATTTTTTCGGATTATTAATAAGAGATTATATTATAGTACAAGACCTGTGAAAGGACTTATGCTATGGTGTCAGATTTGTAACCATGGAGGACATTATCGGGAAATTATCAACTGGTTTTCATCGAATTCTAAATGTCCTGCGGACTGTCAGCATAACTGCTACCAGATAAAGAAGAAGCTGCCTCCAAGCGAGCAGCAAAACGGCCACATCCATTCAGATATGCCTCGCAAACCCTCAAATCCTGTAGATTTCGGTTTCAGAGGAGCTCATCGTGATGGTGAACCAGTAGAAGAATCAAAAGGTTCAGGCAACCCAAAATTCTGGTAGTTTGCTCTCTGTAGTTCTAGTCTCTATTTGTAAGTAAGTTATTTAGGATCTTGCCACTCTAATTCTTTAATGCTGTTGTAACCTTCTAATTGGATCACTTAACAAGGAGTTTGCTTCCAATCAGCAATTACACTCTGTTTTCTAAGCTCAGAATATTATTATAAAATTCATAGCTGTTACATTGTTGAAATCTATCAACAATTCCCATTAGCAGAGGCCGGTTCATTTAAAATAAAAAACTCTACTGAGAGATTTGAGCTCGATACGAAGAACAGCGTTATGTATAGTAATCCTTGCATTTAGCTAAATACCGTAAAGATTAAGGATCTAAATCAAAAATTTAATAGCAATAAAACCAAATTAAATCGAGAGAAATAAGTAGGAAAGAAACAGAAAGTAAGTTTTTTTCATTGGAAGCCCATTTCATCTCAATAACAATCTATGCTAACTTCAGAGTGAAATTCATGAAACCAAGTTTTTCTTTTGGAAAAGCATCGAAAGACGTCAAAGAAGAGTTTCGATTGCTAGAAGAAATGATGAACAGTGAAGGGAAATACAACTCTATGCGATATAAGCAAATTCTCCTTGATCTGAAATCCGGCGATGACATTAAGATCCTTGATGCTGTTTCCCAGTTATCAACCGAGCTTTCAATGCTGCAAGAAGAGAATCTTGGAGGATTTCAGCTCGATTTTTTGATACCGGAGCTCGTAAAGTGCCTTCAGAAAGAAGCCATCCCAGAAATCATGCGTAGCGTTCTTGCTTGCATTTCAACTTACCGAAAACCACAAATTTTCTTAGTTTACGCTGGTATTTCGATAACTCAGATCCTCGACATCGCGCCTCAGGCATCAACGATACTTGTAAATTCTGGTGGCATAGAGATGCTCTGCTTGAAAATGCAGAATTTCGAATACGTTGATGTTGCGGAAAATGCTGTTCGTGCTTTGGAGAAAGTATCTTTTGATTATGCTCCTGGGATTCTGAATGCGGGCGGCTTTGAGATCATTGTGAATATGATTGATTTCTTCGTCGCAACAACTCAGGTACGTGATTCATGATTTTTTATGAGGCTGCAAAAGAGTCATCATTTATTTAGAAATATATGATGAATATTGTATCAAACATCATCCGAGCAATACCGAGTGAGCAGGTTCTGACGAAGCAGATACTTCCTTTGGTGCCTACGCTTATGGGCTATTTGGTAATAATTTCTCGCGATCGAATCAGAGCTGACTTCCCCTGCGTGTTGTATTGATTGATTAGAGCCTCGAGCCTTTGAAGCAGGAAATGCTGGTGACGATTTTTTCGCGATTGACTGATAAGATTGTGCGAATCTGCGGAGATGATTTTGAGAAGAAGAAAAGATATTTGGAGTTGGTCGCGGGAGACAAACTCACGGGGAATCTCTGTCTAATTCTGAATGAAAATATCGAGAATTTCGATTACGCGAAGCTCCCGCAAAGTGAAAATATATTGCGAACGCTAAATAGAATCTGCTACTACAGCACGAAGCTCTGCTTGGACGCCTTTAACATTGGCATGATCAATATAATCGACAGAATTTTTAATCTTATTGAAAACTATGGACAGAAAGAGGGCCAACTCTCTATGCTCGCATATGAAACGATTTCTTTAATCAATTCTATACTTGCCCTTCGTGCTTCCCCAATACCCTTAGTGTAACAATTTTCCTCACATTTTTTTCGAATTTAATTTTTCTTCCACGGGTTCAGAGGGAAAATTGCCTCGTTTATCGGCATCAAAATCCTAGAAAACTCACGTGTGAGCGAGCGAATCGAGCTTTTCCAGGTAAATAGAAATAGAATTGGGTGATTATTTACTTCTGTCATATAAAGAATAATAAGCATATTATGGGTGGGATGGTGGAGAAAGCTGGATCCAGACTCCCTTCCGTTTATGAAAGTAATCAAACGCCTTTGTATAAATACCTCGTCTTGCTTTGTCTCGAAAAAATTCTGTGCTTTGCTGACGAGGCAGACATCAAAAACGCTATCGATCCAAACTCTCTTGCGCTCTTCCTATCTAAGCTGACGGAATCTAACGACATTATGATCATCGCAATCACATTGCAAATACTAGAAGTCGTTTGCCCGAAACTCCCTCACATGTTCACTGCTCTGGCAAGAGAAGGACTTATTGAGTTTGTTACTAAATTAACTGATCCTGATGTCGCGCAGAAATTAGAGGCTACCTTCATTGGAAATAAGAAAGCTCAAACGCAAAATACTGCTTCCAAACAGCAATCTTCTCCTTCCAAACGAAATATTTCTCCACAAATGCTGCAAAATTTAGCGAGTTTCAGCGATGAGGATCCGAGATATGATACGCTACTAAATTACATTCAGAATTTGAACTTGAAATTCAGCGGAACAACAAATCCGCAATCAACTCAGCCATATAGTTACTTGGTGCCGAGTCAATCGGCCTCGTTAGATTCTAAAGACGAAAAGCAGAAAAGTTTATCAGGAAGTAAAAAATCACTAGACAAAGGTAAATTCGTCATAGCCTCTCCCAAAGGGTAATATTTCGTTTATATCTTAGGGAAAAAGGAAGAAGGGACAGATTCGAATTCCTCAAAGCAAATCGAGCCGCAGCTAGTATCGAAACCAAAGCTTGGACATGCAGGTGGTAATGAGCTTCTCGATAAGAAAAACTTGACCGCAGACGACGGAGCGAAGACTGAAAAGCTCCAAAAGCAACCATCCTCTCCGGAGAAGCTCACAGACGCGAGTATCGCGCTGAAGAGCCCAGAGAAGGACCGACTGTCCCAGATCTGCAGTGAGATCTGTGAATATGCGAAAGAAGTTCAGAATAAAATCATGATGGTTGTTGAGAAGTCAAGAATGACGCTTGAGATAACACAGGAGATTCTCAAATCTCTCTCTGAAATTTCAGAATATTTCAGCAAGTCTCAAAACAACCAGAACGAGTTTGGAGCCAATGCTTTTCTTATGTATGTGAATATCATCAAAGAGCATTCAAAAATCACGAATTATGAGATCCGACGCAGCAAATTGATCCAAAATATCCTGAATTTTATTTTTAATCGCACTATCGAGAGGAAGATAACTCAGGCTCAGCCCTACGGGTCGCCTCAAAAATCACGAGGGGAGGAAGAGAAATGCAATGTTCACCCAAAAGAGACCCCCACGAAATTTATCGAGAATAAGATGAAACCAAACATCGAACTCACAGATGATCAGAGCAGAATGATCGTCGGAAGAATCATTGCGTTTTTAAGTGCCTTCAAAATGAAGAATCCTAATGACCCAAAACGTAACATTAATCTCTGAGCAATCAGAATTTAAATCTCTAACATCTTCGGATAGTCACCATTCTCAATACCTTGGTGAAAAACCTCCAAGATATGCTAACTAATACCGAAAAGCTGTGCTCTGAGCCAGGAGTATCAGGGCAAAAAGATACCACTGATCACAATCTATTTGCTGGTACACCTCCTTGATCGTCGAAATAGTCGCTAACTTATGGATTTGTTTGCCAAAAGATCTCCGGTTTTTAGCAGCAAGAGTTAAATTTAAGGTTCATTTCCTGAACCAAGAGCTCCTTCAGCTTCAGCTGCCTGAAAAAAAGAAATCAGTCTCGTCTCCAAACCTACCGAAGTAACTCTGAAACATTAGCAATTTGTTTATTACGAAATATTAGCAATGATCCGATTATTGACCTTCAAGAGGAACTGTTTAACTTCAAAGAAGAAACTCTGAGGGAAACTCCTTCGCTCGTGCTCTCGGTTGAACAATTTGGAACATTAGAGGTGATAGAGGACTATCTCCTCAATAAAATAAATTCGAAAGAGGACCTGCACGTGTTAGGTGGCAGGATCCTGCATAAGAGTAAGCTCTTTTTTTTTGAGAATTACCAACTAACTTTGATCTAACTCAATGCAGAATCGTTAAAAAGCAAAATTGATGAGCATTTCAAGGATTACATCAAAGACCGACAAGTGCGTGATAACGACGATGATTTTGATGATTATGATGAGAGTATTGACAGTTCGAACGATTTTTTGGATGAGAAATCTGATCCCGCGAATATATTTGGCCGCGGTTCTCACAACAGCGGTGGCGGTTCAAACCAAGGATCGAACCCAAATTCAAATCCCAACTCCAACTCGAAACCGAAAACGTATGAAAACAATATTCAAACTCTGCAAATTTCACCGTTATTTTTTGAATCTAGCAGCAAGTTCAAGCTAGGACTGTCACTGCAAAAGAGTGTCTCAGCCCTCAAAAGCAAGTCCGAGTCAAAGAGCAAAGCCGACAAACAGAAATGGATCGACAAATTCACGGGGAAAGACCTCAACTTTAAGAAATACCTCGAAATCAAATTTTATATCAACGGCAAAGAGATCCCAAAGGAGAAAACAATCTTTGAGCTGTTTTATAAATACAAGCCCAATTTCAGTCTTTCCCAGGTATGTATTACCTGCTCCTAAAGCTAAACAAATTATTAGCTGACAACAGATGATAGCTTCGTCATCGACTACAAATTATGTATGAAACAGCACGACTTTGGAGCCTCTTTGAAAGAGCAACAGAGAGGGATAAATTCGTTATGCTGTGATTACAGACAAATCATCCAAAACTTAGTCAACAGAATGAAAGACCTTGACGTCGGCGTTCCTGATGAGAATTTGAACCCGCTGATTCAATTCCTGATTTTTATCAATGAATTACGCTATATCGATACCCAGCTTCTGAGCAAGAGTTCTCCTTTCACTCCCGTCATCGTTGAGCTCTCCAACAAATATGGAATGAAGAAATGCATTGAGGAGTACCGAAATATTTCGGCTGAGGCCGCACAGCTTCCGAACGAGCTGGTGCTGTCGGACAAAGAGCTAGAAAACCCGAAGTTGAGCTCCGTTCTCGATAAAATGATGAACGATCCTATCGTGCTCACGGCGGGAATAGTGCCAAGTCCACTGAGAGCAATAGCGTTACACGCGAGTTTCCTTTTAGAACTGAACTCGAGAATCAGGTTCTATAAATTCGGCTGTTCGCATGTGACTCGTGCGTTGTATTACATTTATCAAGCGAATAAGACAAAGTTGAAAGAGCTTGAAAGCTCGAGAGTTGGGAAGCTACAAAAGAAAAAAATTAAGGTCTCCAGAGAGAAAATCCTTGAGAACGCTATCGCGAACATGGAGTCTTATGGATTCAAGAAATCTCTCTTGGAGTTTGAGTTCTATGATGAGGAAGGAACTGGCTTAGGTCCAACGCTCGAGTACTACGCGATTATTGCTGAGGAACTGAAAAATCCCGTTCATAACCTCTGGCGAAGAACTGATAGCAATATGCTTTTCCCAAGTCCGATAGACCCGTATGAGCTTCGGTATCCTGATCGAGCGAAATCGAGAAAACGCCTGCCATCACCAGATCAAAGAAGAGACGTTGAGAAATTTCAGCTGCTGTTCCGCTGTGCTGGAACTATCGCCGCGAGAGCTATCCTTGATGAGAGAGTCGTCGATCTGCCATTCCATCCTCTCTTTTGGGATTTGGTACTCGATAGAGTAAAAATTGAATCAGATCATTTTGTTGAAGTAACTTCTTGTAATAGCCTGTGTATTTGGAAGATATCTCAAGAATTGACAAACAGCTCGGGGAAAGCATGATCACTTTACAAGCGATAGTGAATAAGAAGCATGAGATTGAGAGAGATCCGAATCTCTCACCACAGGAAAAAAGCGAAAGAATTATGAATTTAAAGTTCAAGGTATGAAAGAGAAATAAATTGAAATTTGCTTACTGAGACTCCCATCTTTGTATCTCATTGTTAGGGCTGCAGCATTGAGGATCTTGCGTTGAATTTTACTTTCCCAGGATACGAAGACATCGACTTGATCGAGGATGGAGAGGATATGCCAGTCACACTCTCAAATCTTGACCAATATGTCTCTATTCTAACAAGATACTATTTAATTGAGACCAATAAATCTCAAATCATGGCTTTTAGAGATGCTTTCGATAAGGTATGATCAGACATACATCAATTAGCAATAGTATTCACTCATTTTGTTTCGTGTGTAGGTCTTGCCTCTAAAGTACCTCCAGGCACTGAAAAGCGAGGAGATCGAGTATTTAATTTGTGGTGGAAGAGTTAATGAAGACTGGGACAAACAGACATTGGAAGACAATATTTTACCTTCTCATGGATTTAGCAAAACCAGGTAACCTTCATTCAGGAAAAGCAAGTTTCGCTCATATTTCCAAAGTCCTACATATCAGAATTTCATCAAAGTCTTGCTTGAATTTAACGATGAGCAGAAGAGAATGTTTTTCAAGTTCGCGACCGGATCAGAAAGATTGCCTTTTGGAGGTAATTTATGAATAATCAAACTAATGATTTTCTGATCAATATTTCTCCGCACAGGCCTCAAAAGTCTAAATCCTAAAATGACTCTTGTAAAGAAACAACCTAACGATCCGAGCATGCAACCTGATGAGTATCTACCGTCTGTTATGACGTAACTATCATACTATTTGCGCAATTTATACTCACTTTGTTACTGATATAGATGCCAGAATTATATAAAAATCCCAGATTACTCTTCGATCGAAGTGATGAGGGAAAGACTCCATACTGCACTAAAAGAAGGTCAGTACAGCTTCAGCCTGAGCTAAAGCCCGCCATTCAATATAATCTACCGCACCATATATAATAAATGGTCCTTAACTCCTATTTTAAGATATAACAAGTAAATATTGAGGTATAAAAAGAAAGGAGACGAATATGCCTCTAGTTGCAAGAGTTTTTATTAAGGTTGTTGAGATCTTGGCTATTTCTTCAAAGGAAGAAGGTTTATTTCATATAGCTCTGACCTTACCAATTTGTCTCTTTTCTTTTGTGCCTCAATTTATGGTTTCAAATGATTGTGTAATGTATATAGATCCTTAATAAGATTCGAACAAGGAATGTGCACTAATCCAGTTTGCTTCGTCGAAAGAGAAACATTTTTATAAAAATCTATTGGAGATAGGAGAAAGCACTTGCATTCATGATCAATGAAAGGATGATTATTATTAATATTATTCCTCTCCTTCTTCATTTCTCAGGCAAATAACTGGAAAAAGCAGGCAAGAGGGCCTTTATGTAATTGACAATAAGTTTCTATTTCTATAATAGCAATGAGTTAGTAGTTTAAAAAAAACTCCGCGACCGGGAATTGAACCCGGGTCATCTGCGTGACAGGCAGATATACTAACCACTATACTATCGCGGATTGATACACTTTCAATGGTTCTTCGGAAAATGAAACCCAGGATTACAATCAATCACGTTGGCTACTTGCAGTTCACTAATTCTATTGAGATTTCAATAAACCCCATTAAAGATGCAATGAGCTAGTTTTAACACAATCAACAAATCTGATTTTAGTTGGTTTTTAGTTGTAAAATTACAAATGGTGGTTCATAACGAAATAATTTGGACATTTGATGATGATGTTGATGTTGGTTACAAAATTTTATCTTCAATTATTTGAAGTTTCGAAATGAGAAATAGCAATACAAAAAGAAAAATGCTGGAGAACAGAACTACACAGCGCACTCGATCAATACAGTGACTAACGAAAAAGAAAAAATACGTCAGCTGCAGGATTTGAACCTGCGCGGGGAAACCCCATGAGATTTCAAGTCTCACTCCTTAAC
>ENA-UOTZ01001824-UOTZ01001824.1-compost-metagenome-genome-assembly--contig:-NODE-1824-length-13019-cov-3.443363_pt1 | contig 13019 bp, 4 predicted proteins | sample MGYA00238144_ERZ746983 | MGnify/ENA primary metagenome ERZ746983 (study PRJEB28759, sample SAMN06268863) | compost metagenome | isolation source: single cell | place: USA: California, Emeryville, Joint...
ACTGCCATCTGCGGCAGACTCTCAACCAACTGCTCATCGAATTCTTGCGCCAAATGCAGCTCAGCCTCCGCCAATTTCTCAGTTTCGAATTGAAGGTCCCCCTTGAAGATAATATGTGGCTGACTGTAGCTCCGCATTCCAAAGGTGAACCGCTGGTTCGTCTCAAAATCATTCTCATATTCAATATTCTCAGGCGAGCCTGATTTAATCATTTCGAAGAACAGTTGCTTGCTTAAGTTCATCGCTGCTATCTTTGGTGAGAGACTATTATTATTTTGATCTTCTTCTGTGTTTTCAAAGCTAGCCTGATCGTAGCTCTTCCTTGGAGTCCTTATTCTTGGCTTGTATTGGTCATTGAGGAGCTGAATGAACTTGGTTTCGAAAGTTTTATTTCCGAGGCCTTTCGTGGCGATGGAAGTCCCTTGTTTTTGGTTCGCTGAGTGTTGTAAATAATCAGCAAATTTCTTCGCTACTGGCCGGACGTCTGGGCACCTCGCTAACCCTCTCAGAAATGAAGTTAGCTCATAGAGCTCGGAATCATTGGATTCACCACGAAACTGCTTGATCACTAAGATGTTATCTGGCTGGTTTTTGATGTGCAACGAAGAATCCTTATTGATCAAGAGATTAGCTATTACAAAGGAAAAGTGTTGTTTACATCAATAAGAACAACATCACTCGGAGACCTTGCGAGTATCGACAATCTCTTTTCAATCTTTTTGCCATAGCTCTGGACACAATGCCCTCTATGGAATATTGCTGCAAAGTATTTTTTTATACGAAGCGCGTTTAACACCGCATAAGCATACTATTCCGATAAATTAGGCCCGAAGCAAATACGATTAGTACTTCTTTGATGCTTGAAGTATAAAGGATGATTTGGTAATACTCCGACATCTTCTTCAGAAACGCTTTGAGGCCAGGTCTCTTGGCAATATGAATTGTAAGATAGCATCCTTCTGCTTTTATCTAACGAAACGAAATCAAGTTGATATGAGCTCTCTGAGTGAGGTTAAGTACGCTTGTGACGCAGGTTGCTGTTTCAAACTTTTCCATTCGGCAATGGACAAGAGTTTCATCTAAATCAAGGACTAGCACCTTGAATTAAAAGATTAGAAACAGAATAATATAGGAAGGTACCTTCTTGTTGGTTCTTTGTACAAGCGCGTCTGTGCTGGGTCTGAATTCGAGGAATGTGGAAGACTTTATTGGTTTATTCAATCTATGCATAACCTGTACTGATATTTTGTTTTTAATTTTGCAAAATTTTCATTGAATTAATGGAATAACAATGATACGGGCTTAAAGAATTTATCCATCATGGAAAAGCTCAGAGTTTCAGGGCTTCAGTCGCGATATGTATCGGTCTTCTTTGCTATGGAAATGCAATGTCACTTACATTTCTTTATAAATCTGCTTTTCTCTACTATTTAGAGGAATAAGTGAATTTTTCTGGGCTGGGATCTAACCAAATGTTTCCACTCCTATGGAATTACTAGTTTAAAGGCGCTGGAGTTTGCTACCTTTTATTTGTTCAAAAAGAAAATTGACGGCTAATAATCAGTAAAGTGCAGAAGGTACTGAAAAATTTTCAAGATTTGGTAAGTAACTTGTTTTAGTTTTTTAGTATCATTGGTTTCGATTATCAGGAGATTTTGTTTCCGTGGATCGTAGTTTCCAGAATACAAAAGGCAAGGAGATATTTAAAAAATGATTGAAACAATAACTAATAATAAAGGCCAACTGCGTTCTATGACAGCTGCATGGATATACAAAAAAATTGTATTGGGACAGAATCAGTCTCCTTTAACGTTGAGCGTCACTAAGCCAAAGACTCAATTTCTTTGAAAAAAAATGATGCGCTTCTCATTTTTACAAAATTGTGAGGTTTGGAGGAAGAGAATAAATCTATTACAGCTGTTTTCTGTTGTTTACCGAAGCCTGGAAGAAATTTGATTCAATAAAATAATGGGATCCTAAAATGGAGAAGAGCCCTTTGCTCATTTGATGTGACTAGGAAAAATACTTAAGCTTTGATAGAGCAGCAGTCTGGTTGGTTGGATAATATCTCTAGTTTTCAACAAAACTTTTAGAAAATTTCGACTTAGTGAGCAGAAGCCATTATAATTGCAAAATAATGCCATTCTAATGTTCATTAATTCTGCATACAACATTATTATGAAAAAAATAAGTAATAATCATGTCAGCTAATCATCATTTCGTAATGATGATCACTTTTTTGAAAGTGTAGGAATCAGACCATATGATGCAAATATTGTTTAGTTAAAAGAAATAGTAAGATTCAAGACTGATATTACAAACTAAATAACTTCAGATCAAATTCCTACTCAGTCAAGCCGAAAATGAAAATTTGTTGTCTCAAGGAGTAATACACAATATTTAATGTTGATTTCCTGATAGCCATATAATTTACGAAGAAAAAAGCGATAAAAACAGCTGTGATGGCCCAATCTTATCTGAATATATATATAAAAACACTCTTTAAAATTTCCGTTATTATTTTATAAGAGAAACATTCCAAATACTTTAACTCGCTTGTGAGATCAAAGAGTCTGTCGCTTGGCCTGGATCCATCAAACGGGAGCCAATGTTCTCAGGTTCAGACAAATCAGAATCAATTCCTACTCTTTGTGGCTTTTTACGAAGGCAGCACTTGCACATCCACCCTAAAACCACTTTCCGAGAGAGTCCATAAGCAAACGCATTCAAAAAGCCTTGCGCAGAAAACAGGCCATTGCAAATCGCATACAATGTCTCTGACGGTTGATATCCAGAGTATCTCGTATAGACCGCAAGAATTGCCAATGGGCAATAACAGATTAACAATATGATGGGATACAATAGGAGCTCGAGGTACATTCTGGCGCCCCAATCCTTTAATTTCTTTATCACTAAGATGTAGCAGATCGAGCAGATTAAAATGCTTATCACGGCAGGAGACACCAAGACGAGGAAATCTCCGATATCAGCCAAGTACCCGTTTGAACCGTGCACGTGTTTGCAGATCTTCAAGCCGTCGTCTATTTGTCTGAAACGAGTGAATACAGCTACAGCTCCAATCACTAAGGCAGCTGCGCTGGAGATCCAAGCATAAATTTTGAATAACGAGTCTTTGATGATCGCCTCTCCGATGTTTAGGCTGTACCAGAGGGAATGAGCGAAACAGCACGTCCAGGCCAAGGATCCCCCATAACCGCAGTAGATGAAAAAGGTTTGGAGCTGGCATAAACTGATATCATAGATATCTCCAAAATCGAAGATGAGAGCACCATTAAGCATCAGATCCATGAGACATAACCCAATCACCATTTTCCCAACGGCATGCTTGTGTGTTTTGAGAGCGATAGAGGTAACAAGACTGAATAAAACTCCACTTACCGACAGAATTGACACAATTGCATTTACTTCCTTCCCGAGTTCTACTTTCGTGTAAGTATAGCCTTCATTAGAGCGAAGTTGAAAGGTCCCGGCGCCGAATGAGTTCACGGCGTCAACGCCAAGGAAATTGCCAAGTGTTAAATTAGCAGCCATGTCGAAACACGATTATTGAGAAGGCTAGTATTTATCTCTCTTATTTAATTAAAGGAATTTGGGCGTTTTTTAGTTACTGAATTTCAGATATAGAAATTTTAAAAATCTCTTGAATATTAAGGTGTTTCAGCGAGAACATGTCTTATTCTAGCTGGCCGTTAGTCATGGACAAGATGGTAGATCTTGCATGTTAATTAGCAATAATATCCTCATCCTCGCAGGTGAAGTCTGAAAATAGTAATGAAAACTGACTTGGTAAATGAAGAAATGATAGGATTTCAAATTGGCAAATCAGTAAAACATCTATCCCCAACCATGTAATTTGAATGAGATTATTCTATTTGGAAATTTACAGATCCACTTTAAATGGAGAACTAAAAGAGATTTGACTGAAATGAAACTTATATTTCCATGTTTATATTGGAAATTGGAAAAGAATGATATAAGTGTGCCAATTGTACAGAGTGCTATGAAGTCCAAAGACCTCAAATAATCGGAGAATTTCTTTTTGACCAGAATGAGAAAATTTTCGAACCACAAACGGATATCAAGAGATAAAGTAAAAAAAAAAATTAACCAGTTTTAGGAAAAGCAGCGTTTGCTCGAGAGGGCGAGGGATGACTGTAAAGTGCTGCCATATGTATAAATTTGATAAATTGAGCATCGCTTCCTTCATTTTGGAAAAGTCTTGATGTGAACGCAGCTCAGCAACTCTCTTTGTGCTCAAAAATCTTTAGTTTTGTTATTCATGATCTATTTTTGCACAGATGACCAAGGGTGTTGTAAAGCAACGTGCTTCATAGTCTCTGAATTAATTTATATCAATCTTAACGAAGAATTTAGCGCTCGCTTTGGCAATGTAAGCCTTTGATTTGGTCAATATGGATCTCTGATACTGACCGTCAACACTTCAGAATTCTGAGAACTTCTAGGAAAAGAGCGGGACTTCTTCGGTACTTTTTCCTATTCAAAATATTGCATGGTGACATCTCTTTCGTAACTTCAGTTTTTAAGCAAAAGCGTTAATTTGCAACAACGCTAAAAGCGCTATCTGTCTGACAATAAAAGTCTCTTAGCTAATGCTTTTTGGCTCTTCCCAGTTCCAGAATGTGGATGAGGAAATTCCAATTTAATCTATATTAACCTAATAAATTTTATTCGGCAAGCTCGTTTCTGAGAATATCTCTATCAAGTCGGTTAATTCTACCAGATTTTTCGTTCCATGTAAGCTAGACGCAACTCATAGCCCGATTACCCGACATCCCAGCTAAGAGGAGCAATTTTTTTCATTTATTTTGCTCAGAAGTAGATGTCGTGAGAGCAAAAGTACGAATTGATCTTTTATTTTAAGAGGAAAGACCCTTTTTGTTTAATCTGAATTTAATTAAATAAAATGCGATCTTTAGACTCATGGACTATAAATGAGCATGATATTGCAACTCAAAAAAGAATTTTTAATTATCAAGCAAAAAAAGCAGTTTCGAACGAACTCTCGATTGCACGTCTCTTGCCAGGAAAAGCCACGGAAACTGAGTTTTCCGGCTGAAACTGCAAGAATTTTTTGAAATGTTGACGACGAACTGCTAGTACTAGCAGCAGTTTTGAAAGGAACTTATGAGTCGAACAAGAATCAATTAATTTTTCTGAAAGCAGTCCCTAATTTGTGCTCCTAAGAACTGTGCCTGTAGTTAAGTTTTAGAAATCCGTGTTTAGAATTCCAAGAAACGTCCATACAATTTTTTTCAAATTTTTTTTCCTTGTCTAATACCGAAGCAAAGAGAGAGACCATGAAGGTTGGGGAGCATGAAAACTATCGGAGTGATGAAGATTCGAAGAGGAAAATGATTGCAAAGCAGGTTTTCAGATCGAAGGTTGCCTTTATCTTAATTTAAACTTACCACCGGTTAATCTTAAAAATTTGCTTGATGAAAATCGTTATGAGGATGATAGGTTCTTGAGGATGGTTATTCTTAAGCGTTTAAGTTCTCACAACGATTATGAGTCAAAGCGTCAGACACCCTCCGGAAACATCTCAGAAAAACTTTTTTTTGGAAAGATCTTCGAGAAACTCACTGTGGAATAATTCGACGTTTCCTCGTCCGATAGGCATACCACAGACGCCCACAGAGAAACAAAATGATTACTCCAGCAATAAAGTAATCATTACTAAGATCTTATTCTCATGAGAAAATGGGATTTCTTTGAGATCTCTAAAAATTCAGAACAAGATACGTCACATTTACTAGTTCAATGCCGGAAGTTGAAGACCTTGAGGTTAATTCATTTTTACTCGTAAAAATGTGCGCACAGTAGACGAATTGTACAATTTTGTAAAAATATTTGTGTGTTTCATGTCAGCTCGTTACACTAACCTCTATAAGCATTCTTTCTTCATGAACTAATTTGCCTTAGCATAGACTCGAGACCTCTCGCCCCGATTCCTACTATAATATTTCTGAACTTGACTTCTCGAAAGCATGTTATTTATACCCAACGACTCTGCGCTAAAATAAATTATTGAACACTAAATTTCTTCGCTTAAATGTTTGATATGTTCTATAACTATGACGCAATTATGTTTGTCAATGTTTTTTCCTCTATTCTATCCGAGCAAAATGTTATGTGCTGTCAATTAACCTTTAAAGTTGTAAAGATATGAAATCGACTCTAAAGATTAGAGGAATTTTTCACTAAACTTTCTTTTTACTCTTCTTACATAGCAAGGAATTCAACTTCGACTTCGCGGCCACCGAACAATCCAGCGATACCACTGACTTTGTTAGCGACGCCACCAACTTTGTTAGCGACTCCGGCAACCTTGTTTCCGGTCTTTCCTCCAATGGCTCCAGCGACGCCACCGACTTTGCCAGCGATACCACCGACTTTGCCAGCGATGCCACCAATTTTGCCAGCGATCTTGCCGAGGTTGAAGTCTTCAAGGGCTTCTTCTTCTTCGAGACCAATGGCACCAGCGACGGTAGCTACTTTACCAGCGATTCCGGCAACTTTACCAGCGATTTCGCCAACCTTGCCAATGAATTTGCCGAGCTTGAAGTCTTCAAGAGCATCAACTTCGCGTCCACCGAAAATTCCGGCGATTTGGGAGACTTTGCCAGCGACTCCAGAAACCTTGTTTCCGGTCTTTCCTCCGATGGCTCCAGCGACTTGGGAGACGGTACCAGCGACACCGCTGACCTTACCGAGGAGACCTCCGAGGTTAAGGGCTTCGAGTTCTTCTTCAACTCCAATGGCACCAGCGATTCCAGCGACTTTACCAGCGATACCACCGATCTTTCCAATGACACCTTTGCCACCGAGGGCTCCAGCAACATTAGCGACTTTACCAGCGACGTTTCCGACCTTCTTGATGGCACCACCGACCTTCTTGAAGAAGTTGCCGAGCTTAAGGTCAGCAATTTCGGCTTCATCGAGTTCTTGGGCCAATTGGACGAATTCTTCTTCGAGTTCGCGTCCTCCGAAGAGACCAGCGATGGTGGAGACTTTTCCAGCGATGTCAGCGACTTTGCCTCCCTTGCTTCCACCAATGGCACCAGCAACACCAGCGACCTTACCAGCGACATCACCAACCTTGCTGATGACGGTACCGACCTTCTTGAAGAAGTCACCAAGCTTGAGGGCTTCAATAGCGGATTCATCGACTTCTTGGGAGAAGAGTTCTAATTCCTCTTCTTCTTCGAGGCCACCGAGGGCTCCAGCGACTCCGGCAACCTTGCCAGCGACGCTGCCGATCTTTCCAATGGCACCATTGCCACCGATGGCACCAGCGACACCAGCGACTTTACCAGCGATGTTTCCAACCTTGCTGATAGCACCACCGATCTTCTTGAAGACGTTGCCGAGCTTAAGGTTAGCAATTTCTTCAGAGTTGTCGATTTCTTGAGCAAGGAGTTCGAGTTCTTCGAGTTCTCTGCCAGAGACGATTGAAGCGACACCAGCGACCTTGCCAACGGTGGCAGCGACGGCACCAACTGGGCCACCAGCGACGGCACCGACAACACCAGCAACTTTAGCAACAACAGGGGCAGCTTTTCCGATAGCTTTTCCGACATTGCTGATGAATTTACCGATCTTCAAGTTTTCAATGGCGGTTTGGTCGAGTTCTTGGGCGAAGAGCTCGAGGTCAGCGAGAGCTGAGCTAAGTTCAGTCACTTCAGTGGCTTGGGCACTGAAAGCAACGAGTGCAAAAAGAGCAATAAAAGCGAAGGCTTTCATTTGATAGATTGAGAAATTTTTAATAATTTATTAGCTTTTCAGAGCTCTGCTTTAAATAGCCGATAATTTGCCTCAAGAGTTAATTTATTCTTCAGGATCGATTATAAAGTAGCTTTTATTCTTATTGGCTGCTATTAAACTTGATTCAAGATCCCGATCCAGCCCCTGGAATCAAACGAAAAATGTTTTTATTCCATAAGCGGCCAGAAAACCAAAACTTCATTTAACTCACGAATGCATCGGCTCTGCAATTCCCTGTGATAGTAGAAAACCAAAAATAGAGGCCCTTGTAGAAAAAAAAAGTGTTCTGAACTCTCCACAACTACTTAGATATTAGAAATATTTCTGCTCAGAGGTGACTAGAATTAGGCGCAGGATAGACTTGGATTGGTTCTTCTTTGAATACACTTGCATTGGAGCTTTACAATAACTCCTGACGTCTGAATGCGAATTATTTTTCGAATCTGAAGCGAAGAGCGACGAATTTTCAGTTTACAACGATCAAAGTCATTTGAACGGGGATCTCATGAGCGGAGCTTTGAGTTTTGTGCCCTAAAATTTGATGGCTGTTTAATTCGACAAATGGAGTTTTTCGAAACTACCGTTCTCATAGATGAAATTGCGATCAAAAAACCGATGAAACATAGCATAACAAAAAGTCCATGAGGAAGGTGGCGAGTGTGTGAGCAACTAAGAGACAAAACCCATCGAATTTAGAAAAAAAAAAACTACATGAGCGAGATAACGCTGCTCATTTTCCAGATATTCAAATCATCAATTGGTTTAGGTGACTTTGAGGCTAGGATTACCTGCAATAGGCTCACAGCAAGCGACAGCAGCTAACAGAGGTTCCTAAACGACCCTATTTCGTAAATTTTCTCTAGGTTGGTCCGCTGCTCAATAAATTTAACTTTGCGAGTACATAACTAGCGCACAAAGCGCACGATGCGCCTTCTAATCCCAAAAATCGTTTGAATTGCTGCAATCAGCATTGTATTGCTTGTTTTGTTCCTATGAGCCTTTAAGTTGGAATCTAATCGAATTAGTCTCATTGCCATTTTTTTTTTGTTGTGGCAGATAGTTTTTGAATCAAATAAAATAGGAAGAGGATCTGAGAAGCTAAGATCTGTAGCTTCAAACAGTTTTTTGTTTCTAAGAACTTCACGAGGAGTTCCTAAGTCTCTAACCTTAGCTATGGCTTTTATCAGGCGACTCCGGAGCCGATTTAATGACAGGAAATTAATACCCTGGAATTAAAAAATTTTAATTCTTTTTCTTAGGAACTTAGTTCCGGACTCTCAACCAGAACCTGCGGCTATTCGAATCTTGCGGGTCTCTTTCAGTCCAATCAGCCAATCAACGAAACCGCAGAGAATGATTGGATTTTTGAATGTTTTGGAGAGCAACGCTAAGTTTATTCCAGAAGCTTAGATTGGCATTATTAATCAAACTACCCTTAGAATTAAAAGTTTGTACCTTTTTAAAAGTTGAGCCGAAGGGACAATCAGACAGGAGTGCAGCTACGCTGACAATGGAAAGCGCGATATTTGGTACCATTCGTGAGTGAAAGCCTGTTCAAGCCGCATTCTTTCAAGAATTTTTGATAATTTAGGATGAGTCTACAAGTGCAATATTGATGGGGTCCATTTTGACAGGAGTCAAACTTTAAATAGATAAAGGGTGAAAAAGAGATTAGTCCATGTAAAGAGTCTCTGTTTTGAGAATTTAAAAGGAAATTTTCTCTATTAGCTGGCAGTTTTTTCTTACAATGAAGAACGGAATGTTCCGCTATTTTTTGTTACTATTTCTCTCCAAACTAACTGTCATGCGAGCTATCTGTTCCTGAGAGCTTGCTATTCCATGTTGCAGATTTGAATACGGAGAAAGAAGTCCATTTACAATGTAATGAACAAGATTCGAATGAATTCGAGCAGAATAAGCTCCTAACTAAGATTTGTTCTTAGATTTCTCCTTATAAAAGGGCTATTTCTATGAAATTAAGCCATAACCCTTTAAATTGAAATTTGAGAAACATCTGTTCTTACGATTATTACAAAATTTTCAAAAATCACTGTTAGGACAAGAGCAAGTGGTGTTCTCTCGAAGCTCGTTAAGTAACGAAAAGAGCATAATGGTGCTAATGAGCAATACTAAAAGTCTCAAGTCTCCCGATATATTAGTTTATTAGCTGCTAAGCCTCCAACATTTAATTTTGCGAGAGCCTCTCATTCTAATTGCATTGGATACATCATTTCAGTCTCGAAAGTGACGGCGTCTTCCATTTCGATTTCCTGATCGCAAGACCCTCGAAAATCTTATTCAAATCGTGCGATTACTCTCATAGCTCAAGAGTGACTAATAAAAAGAATCTTGAAATTTCCTATTTTGAAGGAATCTGGTAAACTTCCCATACGAATCTATCGCAAACAATATGAAACAGTCTGAAAATAACTATCATACAGCAGTTCACTAATTTAGAACGTAATAGCTAAGAGTTTCATTTTAAGAAAACTTCCAAGATTGTGTTTTTAAAAATTTCTCTGAATTACTTCAGGCAAATTGAATAAAGACTTTCATGATACCTTTCTCCTTTTTTTTTCTTTTTTCTTCTTTTTGAATACCTTATGTAAAAATAGTGTTTAATTGCTCTACTATGCAAATCGTTCTCTAAATCTTGCTAAGTTTTTGAAAGACAAACATTCCGTCAATCATCGTTGCCACCACCTGTGCCTTATGGATTGAAGATTTCTCAATGATGTTGAAAATATTCCGGTCAAGAATTACAAGATCCGCTTTCTTTCCAACTTCTAAAGAGCCAATATCGTTGTCCCAGTTCTGTTGCCAAGCTGAATCAATAGTGTATGCCAAAATCGCATCTTGAACCTCTATCGCCTCGTCTATTACCAGAGGCTCTTTATCACCTTTTCCTCCCAACGCTCGACGCGTGACCGCGACTTCAATTGCATCTAGCGGCCTGAAAGTCGAAACCGGCCAATCACTTCCAAAGGAAACTTTTGCACCAATTTTCAATAGCGATTTGATCGGGTACTGAGAATTTACACGTTCCACACCCAAGCACTTCTCGGCTGTCGCAGTAAATTCATCAACTTGGCACCAAACAGTCGAAAAGCAGCATCCAACATCCAGATCTTTAAAGCGAGCAATGTCTTTTTTATTGATAAACTGCGCATGAGCCACATAATGCCTTAGGTCTTTTTCTCCGAGCGTCTTCTTGGCTTTTTCAATAGAATCTAGCACCATTCTCGACGCCTTGTCGCCTATACAATGACTGTGAATCTGGCAATTGTTTGCATGGAGCGACTCACAGATCTTATCTAATTCCACTTCAGTCATGTTCTGCTGTCCGTATTGCGGGACGTCAGTAGGTTCGCCTTTATCAGACAGGTACGGCTCCTCGAATAGAGCCGTCTTAGATTCCAACACTCCATCAACAAAGATTTTTATCGTCGAAATTTTAATCTTTTCAGAAGGCGCGATCTTCAATTTTTCTGCCAATATACTGCTAGTAAAACCACTCTTCTCTTCAGGACTCAGCTGATCCCAGCCTATCGAAAGCGCAGCTCGAGGGTTACCTAGTTTGATTTGTTCAGCATATTTTTTGTAGGCTTTGTAAGAGTGAGGCTTCACACAAGCGTCATTGAAAGCGGTGATTCCTTCTTTCATCATAAGGTCAAGCGCAATAAACAATGCCTTTTCTCTAGCTTCGTCGTTCAAACGAGGCGATGCTGCACGTATTAGGTTCATGGCATCCTCATGTAGTACACCGGTAAGTTTACCCTCAGCGTCTTTCTCGATGACTCCTTTGGGAGGATTAGGCGTAGATTCGTCGATGCCGGCAGCTTGAAGTGCTTTTGAATTTACAAAGTAAGAGTGGCAATCACTACGCATTAGCACAAGCGGCTTATCCGGACAAATTAAGTCAAGATCTCGATAAGTAGGGGGATTTGAGCCAACAAACCATCCGATTTCGTAGGTGCTCGCTCTGATCCAAGCGAAGTCGGGATTTTGTATGATATAGTCCTTGATGACAGGAGAAGCGAGCTCAAGTGATGGAATTCCCGTAATTTTGCAATCCATTTCCATGAGACCTCCAGCGATAGGGTGTATGTGACTATCAATGAAGCCAGGGATCACTAGCTCGTCAGATTCGAGGACTTTGATGCTAGATCCGCTTTTCATTATTTGTTTGCATTCGGCTTGGGTTCCAACGAAAGCTATTCGATCGTTTTCGATTAATATTGCCTCTGCCCATAAATTCTTGCGGTTCGCGGTAAAGATTTTACCAAAAATGGCCAAGCTTGTTGGTTTGGTAGTACTTTCCATTTTCTGATTTCTTAGGATGAGGCGATAAACAGAATTCTGTTCCCAATATCTAAAAATAACAAATTCTTTTGGTATCTGATGAAAAATCTTAATTCTGTGCGTTTCATTTTCAAAAGATGAAAGCTCTGTAGGAGCAAAATAAGTTTTTAGCACCTGGATACTTGCATGAAGAAGAGTCAGGTCTTTTTCCTGAGAAAAAACGATTAAATAGCCAAGAACAGTCACTAATTTGACTTCAATATTAATTTTAGTTTTCTCTTATGTTTATATCACCCAATAATATACAGCAAGGCATGCTTAACTATCACGATGATAATCGATTTGCTATCGAAATTATTGAAAGATTCACAACAATCAAGTGAAATAATCTCATTTCGAGCTTTATGCTTGTCTATTTAACAATCAAAAAGCTGGCTTTTTTACACATTCATTATTTTTCAACAAAGAAAAACGAAGAAGCCATCAAACTACCTTGATGAATTCCTGTGTTGTTCATCTGTTAGCATCTCCTCTTCTCCCTCCCTTCATCATGTTATACGGAATTTTTAATCATCTTGGACATCATTTTCATTAGAATTACATGAAAAAATCAATTTCTAACCAGAATCTATATTTGATCTCTGACTAGAGTGGAACACGTCAGCTCAAAGAGTATGATAACCTCCGGTATCGAGTATTTTTGATCTTTTGTTCATTTCTTGCTTATTTCTCTTTTAGCATGATTTGCTTTATTTTCAAAGCACAGTTCCTTATTCATTTCGCTATTATTATCAAATTCTACTGAGTAATAAAAAGTAATCTTAGAGAAAAACTGATACCATAAATTAATTGTAATTGCAGTAGTCCTTAATACTTATTATTAACATAACACTTCATAAATTACGCAAGAT
>ENA-UOTZ01001825-UOTZ01001825.1-compost-metagenome-genome-assembly--contig:-NODE-1825-length-13009-cov-23.333978_pt1 | contig 13009 bp, 6 predicted proteins | sample MGYA00238144_ERZ746983 | MGnify/ENA primary metagenome ERZ746983 (study PRJEB28759, sample SAMN06268863) | compost metagenome | isolation source: single cell | place: USA: California, Emeryville, Joint...
TTGTCGCCCACGCGAGCAACGAAAGATATTCTGGTTAAACTCACCCCCATTGAAAAGTGATATGAGATTTGCGTTTGTTAAAATCGTATCTTATTAAATAAAAGGAAGTAAAAAGGAATAAAGCAGTTAGCACGATACTAACGCCATCATCATCGAATCGACCGACATTTATAAAATTTTCTGATGTTCTCTGGAGCCCCACACAAAAGAACTCGTATTAACAAGAAAGGGGCCACTAGGCTACACTCGCAGTGAATCTCCTGGGGTTAATAGTTTTTTCAAATTAGTAACGCTGAATTTGATTGAGAAAGCTGTTAATAATCACAAATATCCTTGTAAACGGACATGAAGTATGAATCATGACCAGAGTAAGCAAATTCTATCGCCATATTCAAAAAATCAAGGCAGTTAAAAATCCCAAACGATGTTCCTTCTATCAATAGAGTAGTGAACTAAAATGCTAAATTCATTAGAATAGAGTCTATATAATCTTATAGCAGCGCTTCTTGGCTGGTAGTTGTGATGCTCGAGCTATCTAATACGGTTGATAGCTCGAATGTGCTATGGTTCTTCTTTGAGCCCTCTGGCTTAGGATAAGACGCTTTTCTCGATCTATTCGTGACTATTTTCTTGACAGGCTCGGTTTCTTGTCTCTGCTGTCGTGAGAAATCGAGGAACACGTTCTCGAGGGTTGTGTGGTAGATGGAGAAATCCGTGATGATTTGCTCTTTCTTCATCTCTTCCAGGCGCGCAAATGCCTTGCTGAACACAAAGTCTTCGCTCGGAATCTGCGAATTATAATAGTTAATTGGCTATCTCCCTAACCAATAATTACCTGGTAGGTTTCATAAACATCGGATCCGTCATCGTCTAAGAATTTGGCCCTTTCGCTGATCTCTTTAATGAAAATTTCCATGTCTCCAACGAACTTTGGTCCCTTGCTGAGAGTGATCTTGTACCCTTTACCGTATTTATTCTTCAGATAAGGAGTGTTTCCAATGCAAACGAATCTTCCGTTGATCATGATACCTATGCAAGCGAACATTTGCAAAACATAATACGAAGCAACAAATTTACCGATTTTGCCGCAGAGGGATTCGGCCTCAGGCATCGAATGCGTGGTAAGGACAATCGAGGAATTTCTCATCGCTATTGTCTGCTTTATCGTGTCCCATAAATAGAACCTTGCGAGAGGGTCGAGTCCAGTGGAAGGCTCATCCATGAACTGCATGCTTGGCGCTCCAATCGAGGAGATCGCTACGCACAATCTTCTCTTGTTGCCGCCGCTCAGCTGGTAAGTTCGCTTGTTTTGATGCTGTCTGATGTGAAGAATATCGAGATAATAGTCAATGTTCTCTTGCAACTCAACCCCAGTCAGTCCCTTTATCCTGCCGAAGATCGCGATATGCTCCTTAACGGTTAGCAGCTCCCAAAGAGGGTCGAATTGCGGGCAGACACCACAGTCTTTATATATTTCAAATTTGTCCTTCTGGTCAATGGAGTGACCGTTCAATTCGATTCGCCCGCCTGAACGGCTGATCAACTGCGTGATTATATTGAAAGTCGTGGATTTTCCAGCGCCGTTGGGTCCTAAGAGGCCGAATATCTGCCCTTTCTCGACGCCAAAAGACAGGTTTTCGACCGCAACATTGCCATTTTTGTACACCTTTCTCAGATCGCTGACCTTGATGGGGTCGTGATTATCCGGACTGTTAAGTCGTTTCAAATCCATTTCGATATCCTCAGAGAAAGAGCCTAATTCATCACTAGGGGCAGGCTCGACTGCTCTTTGCTCCTTAATTTTAACGCTAAATTTAATGTTTTCGATAAAGATCGTCAGGACCATGTAGGCAATCGCTTGTGTCATTAGCAAAATGATGTAGAACCAAGGATTTTGGATGAGCACGTTGCCGAACATGCCGCCTTGAGCGTTTGGATTCAGAGCGAAAAGACCTTGTTGGTAAGCAAGGCAGGGCCCGAGAGTAAATCCGAGGATTTGGATTGCTGTGGAAGCTCGATTGAACTTCTCATACTCGAGAACTGTTTGGAAGATGAATGGAAGAAGGTAGAGGACTATTGCATTGATGTTAATGTGCTGTGACATAGAAACTCATTACATAATAAAGCGATGACTGGGTAAGTAGAGGTTGCTTCTATTGCTGACTTGTATACGAAACCCCAGAAGTAAGCAATTGTCACGGTCGCTGATACAAACGAAAGGGTCAGGAGCACGAAAGAACCCAAATCAGTCGTTGCGAAGGTAACGTTTCTTTTTAAAGGCAAATTTAATTAATAACATAAGTAACTGAAAGAGGATTACTGAGCGTAGACCATTAGCACGAGGAAAACGACGAAGCAGAGAATGACCAAAAAGTCAAAGAGGAACGTTCCAAGCCAATAGGCTGAATTCTTGCATCCCATCACTCTGAGGGCGTATCTAATTGTTAGGACAACGCTTTAGTTATTGTTCTTTAACAATAAACTTACTTGGTCTTTTTCTCTCTATCATAGACGGACCCACCACAATAGATTGATGTATTTGCCGTGAAACCGACACACAAAAATGCTGAGAAGCTTCCAAGTTGCTGGCTTTTGTCTGGGATTGCTTTCGGGATGATCGCGGAAGTGATGATGAAAGCAATGGGCTGGATAATTGAAAAGTATCCCTGAGGACTTCTGATCGTCATTAAATATCGTTTCACGAAGCAAGCTTGCAGCTGCGACCAGTAATTGTAGGTCGATTTCTTATTGATGCTTGCTGGGACGGAGTTAACTTGAAGGGATCGATGCTGGGATTGGTGCTTCTTCTCTTCTTCTATGGTGATATTCAAGAAAGCGTCTTCCAGACTGTTCATCTCAAGATTCATCTATTGAAATTAATAGTAATTAATCTCAAACCTATTGAATTTGTGGCTGAATTACCTGTAATCCCTCTTCTTTTTCAATCTCTTGGAACAAATCAGCAAATTTCGACTGCTCAGAGAAAGGCAGACACAGCTTGACGACGTCATTAGCGGTTTGATTTACAAGCGTTGCTTGTGGGATTTTCGATTGGACGAGATTGATCAAATCTGCTTTCTTGTCTTGGAAAACTTTGTTAATCTCATGGCCGAATCTATAATGGAATTTTTCTTTAGACCATAAATAATCAGCAATAATATACTTTGGAGTGATGTAAATATGATATCCGACGCCAAAGTTCCTCTTGATGAAATTAGGAGACCCAACTGCGAACAGCGCGCCTTTCGACATGACTCCGATTCTATCGGCAAGCTCGTCAGCCTCTTCGAGATAATGCGTTGTCAAGATAATCGTTTTCCCTTGCTGTTTCAGCTCCTTGATGATCGACCAGATGATTCTGCGTGAAGCAGGGTCCATAGCGGAGGTTGGCTCATCGAAGTAAAGGATCTGAGTTCCACCGACGAGTGCCATGGCTAAGCTGAGCTTTCTTCGGTTACCTCCGCTGAGCCGGCTTGATAATTTGTCTCTGTCCTGAAGGAGACCGACTCGGTTAAGTTGCGCTGTGATTTCAGCTTCGACTTGGTCTTTTGGCACCCCGCGAATGTTTGCTACCATGCGGAGATTCTCCTCGCAGCTCATGAAAGAGAAGCAGAGATCGGTTTGTGCGCAGACTCCGATTTTGTCTTTTATTTCATTGAAGAACGAGTGGAATTCTTTGCCAAAATCTAATAATCGTCTTAGAACGCACCACAATAAGCGCTATTTACATTTAATCGTTCCAGAATTTGCGTAGGTAAAACCGGTTAACACGTTAATTGTAGTTGTTTTACCAGCGCCGTTATGCCCGAGCAAACTATCATGAGAAACAGATCAAATCAGCTCACAAACTATCACCTAATATACCAAAAGATCTCTTTCTCGTACATCGAAAAAGTGATTCCCTTAATAACCTCAATATCCCCGTAAGATTTCTTCAGATCGTGTACTTGAACCGTCTTCACAGCATTCTCATTAGGAACGAACGCCTCGGAATGTGGCGCTGAAGTCTCCTCTCCAGAGCCCATTCCAATCTGACTCTCAGCGAGAGGCTCATGGAAAGAGCCAGTTCGAATCCTTCGCTGGCACTTCTGGCAGCTTCCGAACCAGAATCTCTTCGCATGCTCGCTGTCAAGCCCGTAAAGCTGTTTTTCGGTAAGAAATCAACGAATTGAGGGACATATTACCGTATCGCAGACAAAGAAGACCAAAAAGTAAATAACGAAATCAAGCATTAACACCATCAAGCCGTCCCAGACAGTAAATACATCCTTTACGGTCCCCATGGTGCTGAGCGTCACTCCTGCGGGTGGCAGAAGACTGCAGGCGAATTTTATGCTGCTGTTTATTTGAAAGGGAGACGGTTAGAATCAACGGATATAGAGCGTTGGAGTTACTATCCCGAGAAAGAGGTGCCCACAAAGTAAAAGAAGCCCATCAGGCTGTACACCGTGCCGACGATATCGCTTCCTATGAAAGGATCTTCGAAGAATACGCTCAGTGCGAGCGACATAAAGGTGATTGTCATGCCGTTTAATTGTAAAATCATGAAGATCGTTGGTAAATGCTAAGAAAACGTTGAGACAAGCCCCTACAACATGCTTTACATTCAATGGCATCTGAGCGCTATGGCATATCATGAACCCAATGAGCAGAATGAATGAAATCTACGCAAAATTAGTTCAATAAGAGATAATGCGACAGAAAGGCTTACGATTGCGACACGGACAGCCCCGGAGATGATGTAGGCAAGGTAGTAGCTCATTCTATGGAGGCCGTTGATCTGCAATAAGAGATTAGAACTCGCGGTGAGGAAAAAAATTGACCTTAAAATATTCTCGGTGTTTACTCTTTTTGTCGTTCACGACATCAACAAACATCTGCCTCACGTACCCGCTGTAGGCCCAAGGCAGATAGATTGCCAGGAGATCTGCACCGCCTTCGATATTCGCTGGATTGAGGAGAGAAAGGATGAGTTAGCGATTATTCTTAAATGTATAAATGCAGCTTACGCATGAAAATAATGCAGATGGCGATGATGATAGGGAATAAGAACTGCTCGAGAGGCTCGGTGATGTTCCTCGCGGCTTTGTACTTCAGTACAGTCAGAATTGCGCCGGTTTGGCGAACGAAGTTCATTTGTCTTCACAAAATTTGAGTAGACAATATACAAAATTAATACTGATTATTCGCTCTTCGCAAGTTTAGATAGTTAAATTTTCAGTTTGAATAAACCTATAATTGGATTTGCCCTTAAACGAACTGACTCTAGCGAAAAATGGCTTTCAGTAAGGGGGTCTCTACTGATCGGGACCATAATTAAGGTATTTCTTGTTACGTTGGGGCCAAGGGAAAAATACTAGCTGACTATAATTTTGATAGCCTGATTAGTTCGTTTTAATTTTTTGAAAAAATTTAACTTCAATAAAATTTAATATCGTCGCTGGCAGATTGTTATTGAGTCTATAGATGAGCTTGATTTAAATGAATCAAAAGCACTAATAGGAATCGAAAGGTTTTTGTGAGAACAAAAGTATTGCTGCTGTTGCTGTCAAAGGCTGTTTCTTGTGTTAAAGTCATATTTGTCTCGAAAATAGGAAGAGGAAATCAAAAAAAAAAAGCAAAAAAAACATGAGGAGCACAAATAGGAAAGAGAAAAAAAAAGGGATTGATGTGATAGGGGTGTCTAGGATAGATTTTGTTGAGAAAGCGATGAGTGAAGCAGCAAGGAAAACATAAAGAGAGTCATGATTATTTATTCAAACAGTGCATTGAGTTAGAGTTTTTTTTATATTAAGTTTATTCAAATAACGGAAAGTGTCTCCTTTGAAATATTTTTCACAAGAAAGGATGAAAGGATGGATATCACAGGCAAGAAAACGTTGCCGGAGCTCTCAGCTTTCAGGTGTACTGTTTTGCGCTGGATAGCTGAAATTTTTATGGTGTTGAAAGATAAAACGAGCTGATTCCTTGCCTAAAGCGTTGTGAGGAATTATCTATTGATTAACGAGCTGATTTTTAATTTTAATAAACTTGAGAAGTTAAATTCAAGCAAATTAATAGTTGTGCTCGTTTTGAACGCTAAAGATGTATGCCTCAGAGAATTTGCGATTATGAGGCAGGTAGCTTGAGAGTGAGATGGTCTTGGACACCAGTTCCTTGATTACAGAATAAATTTTCTGAATTTGATAGTGCCTAATGGGTCCACTAATGAAATGATCTATGATTAGTTCAAAAAATATAAGCTATCTGAATGTAGGTTCTAAAGTCATCTCGGCAAAATCTAGAAGAAGAAATAGAGATCACTAAATTTCTTAAAGATAGCAGATGAAAGCGAACTCCTAACTGACTGATTTAAGCAAAACACATCTGTACTTTACTTAGACCTGAAAAGAGCAATTCCAATTCAACCATCACTTTCTGTCTGGAATGTAAAGTTTTTTGAGCAATTTCTTGGAAGCAAAGACACGATGCTTGATAACATTTTACTTATTTAGCACATGGATTACTGGAAGCGAATGTTACAATTCACATTATTCAAAGGACGATTATTAGATTCTAGAGGGAAGTGCTCTGCAAATTCAATCGTCTGAAGCTCTTTCTTATTCAAAAAAATTTTATTTGAGCAGCAGCTTCAGCTGCAGCTGTTCAATCGATACATGTCTGAGAATAATTGTTAGCAGTGAAATAAAAATGTTGGAGCTGGATTTAAGGGTGTTAATTCCTTCACCTAATATGAAACAATTTCAAAAGAATTCCCAAATAACCGCGTGGTTTTTCAAGTTGATGTTTAAAATTGATAATGTAGGGATGATAAAGCCTGAATTCAGAGATGCCAATAAATTTGACTTCCGACTTTGGGACATTTCTAGTTTAAGGTGTAGAGTCAGTAATTGAACAACTTAATTAAAATACATTTATAAAATCTCGAGCAAGTAGATATCAGCAGATCTTTGCCCGAACCAAGCTTGGGAATAATCACACAGTTAGAGTTTTTCATTTGTTAATCCTTCATGTGTTGGTCGATGAAATGAAATGATGGACCTTTGTCTGTTGATGTAGAAGCTCGAAGTCAAACATTCTTATTTCAGATTCGAATTGGCGGAATAGACTTTTCAGTAAAGAAGCTGTAGGGAAGGGTCCTTGGAGGTGTATTACTTTAAGTACGACGAATTTCTGATGGTGTTATGACATTAGACTCTTCTCAATATGTTTTATAATTTGAAAAATTATAATTCAAAAATTATTTGATTTTGAAAAATTTGATAAACCTAATGAATAAATTGATAACCTTTTGTGTGAAATGAGCCTTCAAATTAATTGAGTAATGGGAATATATTGATAATCGCTTTCAAATGTAAATAGAGTATTATTTCAGAATCCCTAATAAAATTGGTATTTATTGAAATTGTATTCGGTCATTCTCTTTTGGCTTTTTCTTTGTACGACGAAGTGAATAGGTAAAGCGTAATAGTGGCTTTCATCAATTGTTAAGCACTAAACTTTGAATGATAAACTATAACATTTGGTAGCAATCATCAAAATGTTGTAGAAAAAATTGTTTTAGTGTTAGGAAGATCCTTGTTTTGAAAAATAGAAAAATGATAATCGAACTATATTTCACTTATCATTAGTTAATTTACAACTGAATAGCCTCTGTTTTCTTATTACTAACAAAGAGAGTTCTTGCAAGTATATGCCCAATATGCCTTGAGAAAAAAAAAATTACTTTCATCTACTATAATATAATGGCATAAGTTATTGAAGATGTATTCGAATTAACTACATATTAGTACATAAATCTACCTCTTAGGTTTAAGCCTTAGGTCTTTCTGTTTTGAAGGTACAATACTTATGAATCCACGACTACATAACTAATAAAATATGAAAGTGCTTATTAAGAAATTCACCTTTATATATTGCTATTAGCTAATAATGGAGGCGTCATTGAACCGTGGCGGGCATTCTACGCTCTCTTCAATTGGTCCCCTAACATCTGCCTAGATGAAACAGACAGACGTGGAATACTCTAATAGTCAAACAAGAAATCAGGAGGTATAATGAAAATTTCTCTTTACCATTGATATTATATGAAGTATTAATAATATTTCCCGTGCCGAAGTCAATTAATTTTACTGTTTTGTCATGAGAAGTGCTTGCTAGCATATTACCCCTTGGATCCCAGCGCACGCAGAGAACAGCATCTATTAAGATTCAAAATTACCGCTAGTGATGAAAAATCGATAATCCTTACTAGTATGCAATGGTTTAAGTATTTTAGCAATACTCGATTGGCGTCTATCATAAATCTTGATATCTTTACTCTCGCCACCTGCTGCGAGCAAGTTCCCGTCACTCGGGCAAACATCGATCCAATTTGTGTGTCCCGCAGCTACATGTACCAAAAGTTAATAAACAGCATATTTGCGTAAATAGAGGCAAACTCAAAAAGTATTATTGGGAAGAAGGGTAGAGGTTACTTTTCTTTTCAAAGAGAACTGGGTCCTTCAGTAAGAGAGCTTCCTTCTCAGCATCGAGAATATTAAGAAAACGCAAATCATACTTTATGTAAATGAAAGGCTCTCCAGCATTTGTACTCCATCTACAGCGCCCAGTAGTATCTAAATAATTATTATTTAATTTTCAGCCTTAATGGTGTAGAAGGCAAAGAAATGGGATTTTAAGAATAAAGGGCAAGATATTATTATTGAATCAGAACTCACCATCGTAATATTCCATGGGCATTTTCATATGGAATTTATAATTGTGGGTATTTACATCTGAAACCAAGCATACTCCTTGTTTGTCGAGTAGAGCCACACTTTCTCCATTGGGATCGAAATCAAGGGCGGAAATGACATTGCCTAACGATGAGGTATTTATTATCTCAAGTAAATGAGAGGAAAATAGGTTTAACGACTGAAAAACCTCGATAGAGAGTATAGAAGAAATATTTACTCACCGGCACGGTCAAATGTTTGATAATCAGAGTACCATTTCGATTTTCGACATAATTTTGCGGCTGTATTATCGACTTTTGAGGGATTAGAATCAATTTTGAAGAGATGATATGCGATTTTCCTTCCAACAGAGATTGCGCCAAGCATGCTTCTCCGTGGGTTATAAGTCACATCACCGTTTCCAGTCACTAAAAAGATTTATATAAATGAAATTAAAACTTCTTATGCCTCCTTTGACTTCCTCAAAAGCGTAAATTTTCCTCGCTTTTCCTTTCTTTGAAATGTCGAATATTCCCAGCTTGACACCATCCTCCCAAGACTGCTGGAGAGATACCAAATATCCTGCGTTTGGGATTCCCTGGACATGAGACCAAACGCTACTAAAGGCTTTGAGACCGTGTCAAATATCGAGAAAAATGGAAAAATTGAGATTACGGTTCAAATTATTAAGTTTAACACCGTCAAAATTATTGCAATAGACTTTTGTCTTGAGATCAAGTATGCTGATTTTGTTGTGCTCGCACGAACACCACGCGACTTGTGAAGCTTTGCTTTCTAATTCAAGGAAATTGGTTAGAGTGTAAGCAGGTCATAGAAATTTTGAAAGTCAGCATCTGGTGAAGATTATTATTTGTCTTGAGTGAAGAATAGAGCGTTTTCATACTTCTTTTTTGAGCAAGGTTTACAGGTTCTGGATTTTGAGAAGCTTTCATCATGTTTGGAATTTGGAATAAATTTAATTTTAATTAGAAGAAAAGTTCCTAATCAATTTCTGAACGCTTATACAGCACCACATAAATAAATACATGGTAGCAATGATAACCATCAATTCTGGCTTATGATTAAGTTCCAAGCGAAAAATTCCACCAATGGAGTCGATTAGCTTGCTAATGAGAGAACTTAGACAGTAAAAGGCAAGCGCGAAGCACCACCAAGCTGAAGGCGATGTTTCAAAGTGAGCATGAGAAGCTTGAAATACGAATTCTAGAAATGAAATCCAACTGTCCGCCTGAAAATTTCCCTTTGTTGAAAATTCCTGTTGAAGCCACCCTATGTTAGAATGTCAATATATTAGCCAGAGAAGGCTCCTGGCTAAATTGGCAGACAGACTGGAGGGGATTTGTAAGAAGCCTTCAGCGTTATCGGATTCCCTGAATGAAATACAAACAAGAATAGCGACCCATCGCGGTGCTTTGAATGAATCAAGCTTTTTTCTTTCAAGTTTGTATAATGTCATAAATTTTCGTAAAACTCTGTTCTCATAAAGTTAAACGTTCAACTATTCATGACTTATGAAAATTCTGGCATTCACCAAATCTCAATTTATTATTGATACTTTGACTACTACAATTATCTGAATTTTTACGAAGAATTCAATTCTATCTTTCCTTCAAAAGATAATGCAACAAATCTTTTATCTCTAATCAGTACTCGTTAAATTGATATCTCCTGGAGCCACTTGTTTGTTAGAGTTAATTCCGGTTTTAAGGAGGTACTCTGTCCTTGACTCTTTTTTTTTGATAATATCCTTCAGATTTGTTTGACTAGCAAGGATAAGTTCAGGTGTCACAAGTCCTTTTTGGATCGGTTCTGAGTTCGTCAACACTGGAACAAGGTAACTGCACAAAATGTTGCTTTATTAACGCTTCATAATTTTTTTTTTCTCCGAAATATCTCAGAAAATTTATTTGCAACATCTCACACAAATAATGGATTATGTTCTATATCACCTTCAATTTCCTCCAGATCTTCAAATTTACTCTCATTTTCCTTGCTATTTTCAACAGATTCGTTCTCACATATCTTATCCTTGACTGTAAGCTGCTGAAGCAGATTCTTGGTTAGATTAGATGCTATAATTTGTTCTACTTTCGCATGGCGTGCTGAGTTTGGCAGCTAAACCATTCTTAGGCTTCAATGGTTTGAAAGAAAACGATTAGATGAGATTGCTGAAAAAATTCAAGTAACAATAGCCGAACGCAATAATAACTATTGTTTTTGGTTGTCAATTATAGCCTCTCTCTTAATAAAATAATAATTTTTCTAGAGTCTGGAGGTCGTCAAAGTCAGACCCAGTTTTCGATTATTAGAAAAGTTCAACACGCAGCCGGCTCACAAACTCATTTTTCTATTTTATTTGCGGGAGCTCTCACATAAATACTGATAAACGGTAATTCCCTTTTATTTTAAGAGTTGAATGTAAAATGCAATTGAGAAAATTTTCAGCATCCAACTGCCTCTCTGATTTCCATTTCTGCCAAGTTAGGTATACCATTTTGGGATTACTTTTATATTTTAGCTATATATGATATGAAGAGAGAAAATGATTTTAGGAAACTTCAGAAATATCACACTATAGCAAACTAAAATATGTGTTTTGTCGGTTTTTCTTCTGAAAGTGACCTAAACAAGCTTGAATAAACGAGCTATTGCAAGAAATCTTTGAGAGATTCCCACATATTTCAATGAATCTTCTGAGATGCTCGGCAGGTATACCGATAATTTGGAAAAAATCCGCTTGAAATGCTGGTTTCACCCCTTTTGCTGTCGCTCATTATCGATTTTTGAGCATGAACAGAGGTGGACTAGGCTTCAAAAATTATGATTCCTAGTAACAATTAGTAATTCCTGATTTCTACTCAGCTCAGGTAATTAATTAAGACTTTAGTGAGTTACCAAATTAAGATTCCGAACATTTAATTAATTACTCAACATTAACAAGATTAAATTTATTCACTTTCAAATCTCAAATCAACAAAAAAGTCAACAGAAAACAAGAAAAATGCTTCCAAAAAACAATGAAAAAGAGGGTTCATCCAATCTCGTCAACGAGGAATCAAAACAATTGCTCGGTGAAACGCGTGGAGACTCTCTAAAGAAACCATTAACAATCATCGGTATTATACTTCCTATATTCATTATTTTTTGTTGTAATCATTTCATGAACCGTTTTTTGAAATAGAAAACACCTCTTCAAAACCGAAGCTACTCGCTTGGTGCTCACAGTGGAATAATAAGATCAGTATTGTTGAACTCGAAACGATGCAGGAATTTGCTAATTTCAATGGAGTTAAACTCAACAAGACAGGTAGTATTTTTTAGCCTTTCATTTCTTATTCCATTCGGTCATAATACATTAAGTTTCCAACTGGGCACATGTGAAAGAAATTGCTAATACCGGATTTCTTGTTTCTCTTCATCACAACCATTACAAGGCTAATCTAGAATTGTTCGAGGTCTCACAGAAAGGACAAACTAAGAAAATATATTCAGCTACGGAAGTTTCTGGAAGTATAATTCTCAATAATTAAAAATCTATCTCATCTTTTCTCTTTTCTAGTAACTGGTTATGGAGATGTGACCTATAACCCAAGAAGGAACTTTCTTGGAGCAATGTGTGTTGGAGGGAAGTTAGCTTACCATTCGTATAATATTAGCACATATAAGTCCGATGGTATTGTAAAACTCATCCGAAAATCGAGTTGGCACCCCCAATATAGTACTAAAGAAGGTAATTAATAAAGTTATTACCACTACCGACCCATTTTAACATATTTGCATCTAGACAACAGCGTAAGTGGCCTTGATTTCAACCCTAATGGAGAGAGATCAGCAGCCATTGATATGTATGGAGTCTGTTTAATATCAGATGTAAACACCGACAGTTATCACTTTCACCTGAGCATGGAGATGAAAAACAGCTATGGTAAGGAATATTTTTGAACATCTATAATATTCAAAGTCCTTCTTTCCTCTACTGTAACTAGATTTATTCGTTGCACTTTTGTTATAACTTGAAATTAACGGCTCCCCGAACTTCGAGCAAAAAGAGGCCTATAACTAACGCTGGCAGATTGGTAAGTTGCAAAGAGGATAAAATATTGGTTATCTCAGTTTTTGACCCGAGCTTTTTCCGAGCTGAAGATCAACTCGTTACCAGCAAAAAACTTATCTTTCGGAATATCCAAAAAAATAATATCTTAAGTTTATTTCATGTTCTTAGAAATTCTAACCTTCCTATAGAGTGAGAGACAGTATATTCATATTTTCTA
>ENA-UOTZ01001827-UOTZ01001827.1-compost-metagenome-genome-assembly--contig:-NODE-1827-length-12995-cov-4.329308_pt1 | contig 12995 bp, 5 predicted proteins | sample MGYA00238144_ERZ746983 | MGnify/ENA primary metagenome ERZ746983 (study PRJEB28759, sample SAMN06268863) | compost metagenome | isolation source: single cell | place: USA: California, Emeryville, Joint...
GTTTGCTGTTGAGTTGGATAGGTTTGTTGAGTTGGGTAGCCCTGTTGGGTTGGGTAGCCTTGTTGAGTTGGGTAGCCTTGTTGAGTTGGGTAAGTTTGTTGAGGATAGCCGCCTGGATAGCTCATTTTAATTCTGAGTTGGTTTCTTGCAAATTAAAAATCTTGATTAGTTTTGATATATTTACAAAGGATTCGGATTAAAAACAAGTGCGTGTCACTCCTGAATTTTAATTTATATCCAGATCGCATTTTGACTCTTTTAAGTGCCTTCTGATTTTGTTGAAACTGATCAATTTCACACTATAGTATCCTTTTCAAGGAAATTTTGTTGTTAGCTTGAGCTTAACAACAAACTCATGAATTTTCAGCTGAGTAAAGCTACCAAAGTTTATTGGAAGCTCTATAATTTAGAAATGAAAAGCCAAAATTTTGCCTAAGTTGTCAAATTTTACGAAGAGAGCGAAAATTCATTTACAGTCGTGATTGGTAAGTTTTTGGTTTACATATAGTCACGATGCCTTTATTTGAAGAATCAATTTCTAAATATATCAGCAGTTAAAAAAATTGAATTGGGAGCTTTAGCAAGCTCTAGATGTGATGGCGGTTACCATTTTAGTAGATTTACTTACACCTACAAAGTTCTCAACCTGATACTGACTCAATAATAAGGATATGAATAAAATTTTGTTCAGGTCTTTCAAGGAAAGCCGTTCTTGAAACCTCATGATCTCATTAGATTACTCAAGATGTTGCCTACCTCTCTAGTTGTATTTTTCGAGACTCTTTTTTTTTGGGGGTCTAAGCCAATATGTCTAATAGGATCGTAAATCATCCTGCAATTTTGTAGAAAGCAAATATTTCAATGGGAAGCTTCTGATGAAGACCACAAGATATAAGAGCCAAGTAAATTGGACCATTCCAATATTTTTTTCCTTGCACTCCCTAAAATAACTGTTTTGACGCACGCATTTTATGATTAGAACAGAAAATGGTGTGCGATACTAAAATCTACATATTAATAATTAAGTATAGCGAAGTAAAATTGGCTTAGAATGCTAAAGTAATTTCAATTGATATAAGTTTCAATTGATTGCTTGCATCCAATGGAACAAGGTCGACATCGCCACTAACTATACTTTCCCTACCTCCAGCTATTGTCGTTCTGAAAGTTATTTAGTAAGTAGATCAGGTAACTATCTCCTACAGTTAACATCACTCGCTAAAAGAGTGTTTCAAATTGCTAGCCGTTTATTTCTTTGCATATTATGATGCATTATTTGAAGTTGTTGAAGACATTAACATAAAATTAATACACTTTACATTGATTTCTTTGGTTGAAAGATTAATTTGCACTGGAAATTTGCTTCTAAATACCAGCACACTTAATAAAGGAAATTTATCGAATAATGAATCTATTTTAAGTTCACACGCATACCTCTTCACTTTTGAAAACTCTCAGAATACTTTCAAAAAAATTGAAACTAATTTCTAAAATTTTTTTATATATTAAAATGTGAAATTTTTTTGTTTTAGAAATCAGAATGTCATTGTTCAAAAATTTTTAAAAAAACACAACAAAAAAAAACCACATTTATGAATTATTTAAGCCAGCGGTTTTATGTGGAATATATCATCAGCACAGGAAACACCAATTTTTCTGAAACTCAGATCAGAAGTACGTTTCTGAATCATTAAGCAAGAGATAAGAATATAACAACATTAAACGACTCTTACTACAGTTATGATGATTATTGATAATCCTTACGGATTGGAGTTCCTATCTGTCCAGAATAATAGTGAAGAATTTGAGTGGCAATAACCTCCAGAATGACCATTTTATCATTTTGTAATATTTGAAGAATAACTGGATACAAATTGTGAGTATTCAACAATTCTCTTGGATTTGAATGTTTCGAGCAGAGTTGCAAAAGAATGCCCATTATTTCCTTTCTCACCAAAGCCGATGGATTTTGGCATTCCATTCGTTTCACCTTTTTCTTATTCACAACATTATTGGTGTAAGAAGCGTACTTCCCAGCGCCGCCATAATAGCCAATCTTTGAGCCTGCAGTCTTTTCAGCTTCACCAGCACCATTGCTCCCGGCTTTATGGTTCATTTCTAGCTCCTCAACATCGAGTCTTTCGACAAGCTCTTCTAAAAAGTCAAAGTTCTTGCCAAGCTTCACGTTGAGCTTGTCTGACAGAGAGATAAGCTTTCCATAGATCGGCACTATCTGCATGAAAGTCGCTTTATTCGCTCCCTTAAATATTTCCATCAGTTTGTTGAATGTTTGATATTCAAGCAAAACGTTTTCAATCTCAAGAGGTTCATAAGATAGCCATGCGGCAATAGTATCTAAGATCTTGGGCAGGAAATTATCATCATCTAAATGGTCAAGATAGATTTTCGGACCTCCGTACTCCCAAAGTTTCTTCCTCGTCTCAGGAGAAGTGTTACAAAAACTCAAAAGAATTGGAAAAGCGATCTTTTTCATGCTCTTGTTAAATATCTTGCAAATATTGATGAGTATTCCTATCCCTCCTAGCTGAGCGATCTGTTCTTGTCTTTTTAGATTGAGCTTGCTCATGAAGAACAAGATCTTTACGAGATCTGAGGTAGCCTCCTCGATTTCAGAGACGTTGCTCTTAATATATTTCGTAATGAGATTGATGACTGTTTGAATGATTCCGAAACTTTCCAATTTATTCAAGACAGAAGGCTCACAAGAAATGAATTTGAGCACTTTTATCAGTTTAAAGAGCAGCGGCTGATTCTGCTCGAACTTAGCAATATAGATGAGGAGAATTGGAAGGATCTCGTCCTCACACATCATATTCCTGATGACAGCATCTTCTGGCTTCGCAAATCTGATCATCATATCGACTGCCTTGACGAGATAGTCAGCCATATTCACGTCTTTATCGTAACTTAAATTGTTAATGATAATTAAGAGGCGTTTGAAAATCCCGAGTTTGAAAAGAATTTTGCAGAGGTGAGGCTCAGGAAGAAGGCCCTTGGTGTCGAAGATTACTATCAAACAGTCTATCGCCAAGCAAATCAGGTCCTTATTTTCCTCATAATTCAGATCCATGAGCTCGACCAAAGCTTTGAAGCCGCCTGCCGCAATAAATATCTGCAAGATGCTTTGTGAAGCATACACCAATTGTCCCAGGAAATAGGCGGCTTCAACTCTGATATCTCTCGCATATTCTGCATGCGTTAGCTTGATAATTGTTGGCAGGATGCCATAGTTACAAGCTTGCTCCTGCATTTTAGCATCACTGTCAACGAGTTGGTTCAGTAGTTGTAAGGTGGCTAACAGCAATTCAGTGTTCTCCTGCTCGTTCTCTATCAAATCCATGAGATTCGAGATTCCAAACTCTTTCATGAAATGATTCTTTGCCCCAGTGAATTCTTTGACGATCTGAGTGAGCCGCTTCAGTTTCTCCAGTCTTTCTTCATCGGTTATTTTATTAACGCTCAGATAATGTATAACGAAGATCTGAGACATTAGCTCACTCATCTCTTTGATAAATCTGTAGTCACGCTTTGAGATTGATTGCGCTAGCGGGTTGCCAGTTCCATTTGGCACTAATTTCGAAGGGGAGATTTTGTATTGATCAGCTACGACGGTATTTGTAAGAGTGTCACGATGATGATCATGTGAGACAAAGGACCCATCGTCAAGTGTATTAAACCGTGAGTATTGACCGAGTCTGCGATCGTATAAGTTAGCGTCAAAATTCCCAATTGTATCGTTGTTGTTTTTTGAGCCATGAGAATGGTAGTCAAGTTTCGAATTTCTTACAGAATCCGACATCCGGTATCTTTGAGAGTTCTTTGCATTTCGATCGTTCTCTTTTTCTTGATAGTAACGGCCTGACGTCATCATTCGAGGGGACTCGTTGTCAGTACCATTATTTTCTAAGCCCATGTTTCCATCGCCTTTGTTCGAACTGTCAAGGTTATTATGGTTATGATGGCTATCTCGAACGACTCTTCCAGTTTCTCCTTTAGCAAATTCTTCCTCTTCCTCAGAATTATAGTCAGTATGTTCGTCTCTTCCGTATTGATGTGGCATCGCACTCATATCGTATATGTTGCCTTGCTTGTCAATGTGTAGTCTTATAGTATTATGAACTTCCTCAGGAAGCTGATTCTCATGAGAATTGATCACCTCATAAATGTCTTGACTCTGGCTTCTGATCCAGGGATGCTTCAACAACCCTTTGGCATCAATTCTGAGCATAGGCTCTTTCTGAAAGCACTTCAGCATAAAATCTTTGCAAAGGTCCGAAACGCCTGTCGGAATTGGAGGATGATCATCATGGACGATTTTGAACAGAGCTGAGTACTGAGGCAGATCCCAATAAGGAGGGTTTCCTGTCAGTAGCTCAATTACAGTGCAACCCAACGACCAAATATCACAAGATGTCGAAACATGACCTCTCATTTCAATAATTTCTGGAGCCATCCAATAGGGTGTACCCACTATTGATGCTGTCTTGTCTGGTTCACCAAGCTTCGTGGCCACTCCAAAGTCAGCAAGTTTGACAACGCCTTCTCTTGTTGTAAGAATATTCGCTCCTTTTATGTCTCTATGCACTACACCTTGACTATGCAAGTAGTCGAGTCCTGTGAGTACTTGTTTGATGTAAATTGCGACCAGCGACTCAGGAAATGGACCGAATTTTTTAATGATTGATTGCAACGATCCAGAATCCACGAACTCCAGTACGATATTAAGATGATTCTCGGTAGCAATATAATCGATATATTTCACAATATTCTCATGCTTGAGCTTTTTCAGGAGGTTGATTTCCATTTTGATAGCTTTCTTTTCATCTTCACGTAGATTTGGAAGAGCAATTTGTTTAATTGCGACGATTTTAGCGTCTTCTACATTCAAACCTTTGTAGACAACACCGATTGCACCACGACCGATTTGTTCACCAATTTGGTACACTCCAAGCTTTTTAGTAGTCTTTGGGGCAGCTTGACTCAGCATCACTTTGTGAAAATTTTGAAGAATTCAAATTCAATTTATTTTCTAATTCAAATTAAAAACTAAGTTGATTTGATCACAACTCCAGAACATAGCATGCAGACAAAGCAATTAGTGAGGAGGCTTTCTGTCGAATGTAATCTGCAAGTCATTTTCATCCCTGTAAAGCGCATTCTTTTCACCAAACGGATTAGTTTGTTTTGAGATTGGAATAGGTGAAATAAACAAATGAACAACTCTAACTTATCATCCAAAGCTATTCTTGGAAATTTACTGTTTCTATATTATTTACAGTGAAGGTTGCAAGGAGACCTTGATAGAATTAGAAGTCATGTGTTGGAGTTAAGTATGAGAGAGTAGGGTAAAGTCAAGAATATAGTAAGTCTCAGGCTACAGAACAGAGCTCTCCCCAATCTCAATAATATATTAGATTAACAAAAAATGTGAAGTATTTTGATGCATGCATAGGCATGGGTACTGCTTCCTGCTTATGGATTTTTTTAAAAAAATAGTCCTTACTTAAGCCAAAAAAATTTTTTTAAATCCAAACCTCATCTTGACTGAAATTTGTTTCCATATGATTTTTCTTCAGGCTTTCTTTTTGACCAAGTTCTCCACCTAGCAGTATTAAAACCAGAAACCTACCAAACCAATTACTTGAATTATCCCATTCCAATTTTTCTTCTTGAGATTGTGAAATTTGGGCAAATGGACTTGAATTTCCAAACATTTTCTCTAGAAAAGAGTTGCAAAACAAAAATAGAGAGTTGAGTCTCATTACGTTTCAGGCTCTCTCTGATTGACTTAAAGTTCGTTTTAGGACATTGTGAAAGAGCTAGTTCTGCCCCATCATCAATTTTTTCAACCAGCTCTCTCTTCTCATATGGAATCTTAACTTCCTCTTCCATGGTTCCAATTTTTGCTTTAGTTTGAGTAATCGGAAAATTTTCTTCTTGAACAATTGAAGCTATCATTGAAAGAATTAGTAAGCTGGTTTTATTTCTCAAGCTCTACTTTTGATCTTTGCTCTCATAGCCTCAAGTCTGTTGTTTTTACAAGGTTGAGTGGCAGTAGATTCTGAATCTCCGAAGTTGAAAGACATAGTAAATTAGATAAAAAATTTTGTTCTAAATGATAATAATCCGCGGCCTAAATAGTCGCCCTTGCTCCTTTTAAAAAACGAATAACAGATTTTTACCAAAATGTAGAATGCTATTAATTAAAAAGCAAAAGAAATAGGAGTGGCCTCACACTTTAAGGCAAACATAGTCAAAGTTCACTGAGATGAAAAACGCCAATGTTAACGAAAAATGGACATGAACCTTAGCTTCAGTTCGTTTATTTTTTTGTTGCATCCATATTGTCCCCACTTCAAATTCGGATATCACCTTTCTTCAAACGTCGAGCTATTCTTGAGCTCTCTTCTCTGGTAAGGTCTAAATCATGATGCAATTGACAGTATTTCAAATATTCATCGCAGGAAATGAGTATTTCTGATTAAAGTCTCATTTGAGTAATAAAAGAATTCGCATTCATGAATTAATTCTTCATATTATTTTATTCTCAATCTCAAAACTCGCTTTTCACTTGAATTACCAAACCTGAAAGTTATGTTCACTTAGTTTGTTAGTCTGTCGAATGAGTGAGTAGTTTTTTGATTTTTTAGAAGTCGGACATACCTATATCTATAAACCTTAGCAAAAATGTAATCAGGTGACTAGAGTATAAACTTTCTATCAGGTCTTTGTCTAACTATAATTCAATTCATCGCCATTGACTAGAGTAACTGAAGAATAAGGATAGCAAAATCCCAGTAGAATTTGATAGTTACATAAATAACAAACTCAATTTAATGTTACTTATTAATCAAACGTGAATCTATTTCGCCATTCACTCCAAAGCTTAGCGATCTTCATTGGAAGTTTGATGGATATCATTAGCACGAATGGGTTCTTAATCAGTATGAATTTTCAAAAGTTGCAATTTTCTTGATATGATCTTTAGCCTGCTATTTATTAACGGCTCATAGAATTAGTTGAGAAAAAAATCAAGCATCTTTCGAGAATCATTGAACTTCGAAATTGAAAAGAAATGCCTGCTTTAGGCAACAACTCATCCCACGAACCAGAGCAACAAGAAAAACTATTAATTAACTCAATAATCTTAGCAAACAGTCATGACACCGCACATTGTTTAGAAGCCAGATGAAACATTGCACTAAAAAGGAAACTCTCTTCTTCATATATAAAAATCTCTCGGCTACACCTTTTCATCCAATGTGTTGTATATAATGGTTATTTCGACTCAGCCTGGGTTTCCTGAGCACCAGAAGAATCCTCATTTGAGGCATCTTTAGGATTCTCACCCTCTTGTGAAGTTGAATTCTGAGATGGAAAGGTCATTAAACTTTTGTCCTCGTGGTCGTTTAATTGCTGATGAGTGGATTTCGGGTCAAGCTCATTCTGGTTGGAAGCTTTCTCTTCCTCATTTTTTTCAGTCCCTTTTTCATTGAGGTTTTGCTGCTGACCAGTCTCTTGTTTAACTGTTTCATCCAATTGAGCAACATTCTTTGCTTCAGTTTCGGGAGCTTTCTCCGGGGTTTCTTGCTCTCCTTCTTGCACTTTGGAATTACTTTCAATTTTTTCCTCTCCTGTTTGTGCTTTGTCGGAACCAGCCGTTGATCCCTTTTGTATGTCATCAGATGGCCTGTCATTGTCTTTTGTCCCAATATTGTTGGTTTTATTTTGAAGGTCTTTTTCAGTTGGGAACACTCTATGATATACAAGAATGTCCTTGATTTCTCCAAAATCAATATAACCTCTCTCTTTCATGTCTAGCGCCCTCAAAGCATCCTCTAAAGTAAATCTTTTGGAAAGTCGCACTCTTAGATCCTCAAGTTGACCTTCTATAGCCACTAATTTCCTTATAAAGCGAATCAATTGATCCAAGGTCTGAGCCCCAATCTCTTCGCGAACATCTCTTTCTTGAAGTTTTCTCGCACAATCTCTGTTCGTAGGCATTATTATATGTTCATAATCTTTCAAACTGATTATTCCATCCCCGTCATGATCAAATTTCGAGCAGACTGCTTCAGCCTCAGTCTTTGTTAGGAAGATGCCAAATTCTCTCAATTTATCTTCAAATTGTTCTTTAGTTGAAGTATTGTCTCCAGATTCATTGATAATTTTGCGGAATGATTGAAGCACACTAAAATCCTTTCTCAGAGCAAGATCATTCTTAAAATTCTGGAGCTCCTTCTCGTACCCAAGAATTATTCTTATGGCGTTTACACATTCTTCCTCACCCTGTTTGATAGTAGATTTTTCATTGTGCTTCTTTGCGCCAAGGTACCGACTAGACTTTCTTTCTGCTGCGGGTAATGAGAGAATTTGCTCAGCATGCAACTTCTGCGGATCTGAATCCTTCTCATTTAAAGTTTCTTCTCGCTTAGATGCTTTGCTGTCAGCTGCTTGTGGTTTTTCGAAAGTCGACCTGGATCCAGTAAAACGAGATTCCTCTTCTTCTTTGTTAATTTTATCGTATAGTTTGGATTCAGCAGGTTCATCAAAGTACAGTTTCCTGGAGGCCTTATTTTTATTTTGCAGTGGCTTATTTTCTCTCGATTCTTTCATTCCTGATATAGATGAGTGCTCGAAACGACTCTTGGAAATGCTGGTGCTATATTTGTCACCTACACAAGTTGTACTCTCATTTTTGGGATGGTTATCCATATAATCACGTAATTTGTATTGAGAGGTAGATTTTTCCCCATAATCTTCCTCATCGTATTCGAGAGGTGTGCTTGTTAGCCCAATCACATCCAAAGCATACTCATTTCTTCGGTAATTATCAAAGCCTGAAGCCTTTTTTGGAGAAACTCTAGAAGTCGTCAATTCTTTGGTTGACCAAGAGGCTACATACTCATAATATAGATTCTTTCTCGTAGAAACGATTGCTTTGCTGCTTTCAGTGGTTTTGGAAGCTGGTTGCAAAAGTCGCAAAAACTCTTTGAAGTTGATTTTGCAATCATTATCCTTGTCCACTCTTCTGATAAATGAGAGAGCGTCATCATAACTCGCAGTTATTGCATTATTCTGCCAATATTCAAGCACATTAAACGCTGATATGAAACCTTCCCGCTTCTTATCAACTTCCAAGAACGCTTCGATAATATCCCAATCTGATGATTCAATGAGAGCTCTCCTTAACGTCTCAATTTTTCTCTTTCCAGTAATTTCCACTTCAAAAACTCGCGCCAAACCTCTTGCTGAAGCATAAGACAGTTCCTTCAGTTTCAGCGCCTCTCGTGCAAAAGCAAGCTGTCGAAGAAGAGGATTTGTGACCGGTAGCACTATTTTTTGAAATTCGTTAAATGATAGCTTTAACTCTTCGTTTAGGCTGTATTCTAAAACAAAATCCGCGACTTCTTCTTCTGTTGCTGTGATTTTGAATTCCTGCAGGAAGCTTTGTATATCAGCAACGGATAAATAATCTTGTTTAGTAGTGTCTAAGTGTTCGAATGCAATTTGAGGTTCGAATCCTTTTCTCTCTACCAAATTTTGACGAGCACCTTCAGCGTTATTTTCGAGCTCGGCAACTGCTTTGATAAACTCAGCAAATTGTCGGTGGGTTGTAGCTCTCAACATACTCAAATAAAATTATAGATAGATTCAGTAACGAAGCTTTATTTTTGTATTATTAACGGAATTAGTAAGATTATTGTTAAATTTATTGCTGTAGCCCGCTATCTTGATGAAAGCTTTCTTTAATTCAAACATTATTTGTGGAAAGTTTCAGTTTCGTAAGGTGTTCAATGCCTTTTTGAGATCAATCAATTTTGTTGGGTCAATAAAAATACGAGTTTTGTTGAAACACATCATCATAAAGGAAAAGTAGTATAAAAAGACCTACAATGAATGTGATTAATGCGCAATTAATTGGGATGCGGATGAGATGAGGTGGATCTCCCTTGCCTAAATTTTATGAAAAATTTCTTCTCTGAGTTGATGAGCCAAAATGACTTATGAATAGCATTTTCCCGAACCTATTAGTAGTGCAATATATGAGAAAGCATCCAAACTCAATTTCTTAGAAGAATGGAAAATTATTAAGAAGAAATACTATTTTTATTATTATTTGCATTAGGCGTAATACCCAAAAAAAAAGGATTTTATTAACTCTTCTGAATGGAGACTGGAACAGCTCCTGTTTCAGACCCCAATGAAATCCCATAAAATCAAAAAAATCACGCAGTTTTCAGCATATTCCAAAAAGCACTTTGCAACAAAAGATAATCACATTCAAATTAGAAGTCGCTTAGAATTTTTCCATTTAGCAAGATTCATTTAGGGTCCGCATCAGCGAATTGAAAAAGCGAGTATGGCGGTTCGAGTTCGATCTTTATGATTTGTAAATCATTAATTACACCGGACCTGATTTGAATAATTTCCTGTATGCATGACTCTGTGATAAAAAATTTATTTCAATTCAAATTATCGAACTTTTTGCCACAAATAACCATATTGTCTTAGCGATCCCTCACATGACATCTCCAAACCTGTCCAACATATCAGTCAATAAGAGCCTGCTAGATAAATTCCAACGCATGCCAGCACTATCACCATTTAAAAGTCGAGGTTCACTTATTACCCGATCTCGAGGAGTGAGTGTAGCAACACCAGATATGATCACAGGGTCTCAAGAAATAATGGAGCTAAAACGTCAACTTAAAAACATTATCAACCAAACCGGTCCAGTATTAAAAATGGACAGTATACTCAGTCTTCTTACTCTTGATAATTTAAACTTTTTTCCAGAAACAATAAAACACATCTATTGTTTTAATGACTCCAGTCAAAGATTGCTCGTTGCGTCTCAAAATGAAGTCGTACTGTTCGATAATGATAAGCGATTAATCTTAAATAGTGAAATTTTTAATGGTAAGATCCTTCAATTTCAGAATGTTTATTTTACAACAGAACCAGGCGAGTCTATCGAGTCTGTGGTTGTCTCAGAACGCATTTTGCAAGCTGCGATCTTAACTACAAAGGCCCTTTACGTGCTTAATCTGCAGTTTTGGACACTTCAAAATCTGAACGAGTTCATTAATGGTAATTAACATTGAGGCATAAAGTAAACAGTCAATTTAATTATTTCTAGAAATGGTTGCCGCGCAAATTTTCTACTCATATAACGGAAATCATCTTTATATCATCTGCCAAGACAAAGAGAAAGAGGATTTACTGCTTACGTACGAGACTTCTCGAGAAGAGATCTCAGAAGTCATTCATTTGACGGAAGGAAAGCGTAAAAGAGCTAATTACCTCACCGATTGTTCTTACTGTCATGAGCAGCTTCAAAATTAAAAAAATCGGGATTTTCTCAGCAATCAAAGTTTTTAATATTCTCCACAGCTGACGCCTCGCTGTATGCCTATGATTTGGAGGATAGAAGAGAAGTGTTTGGGATCACTCAAGCACACACTAGTAAAGTTATTCATCAACGATTGTTCTTAATTGCAGTATAGATGATATTACTGACCTATGCATTTCTTCTAAAGGAGGCCATTTTATAACTGCGAGCCTTGACCATAGCATTAAAATTTGGAGCTTGTATCTGCGAGATATGATTCACTGTTTCACCAATATTGCTGTTGGTAAGAAAATCGTTATGAAATTGCAAATCTTCAATTTATTTCATTTTATAGAAAGATGCCATCATATTAAAATAACGAGCAATGATATGTTCTTCACAGTACTTGTCGGAACCACTAAACTATTCTTGTTCGACCTTGAACACAAAGAAATAATCCAAAAATTTGATAATTTTCAACAAAGTAATCCATTTCAATCAAAGTCGTTCTCTAATCTATGATTGCAAAGCATTGTCTGCGACTGCTTTCACCCCTAATAATGATTGCATAATCATTGGCGGGTCAGAAGGAGGCGTTTTAGCATTGCCAATAGCTCGAAGCAGCATCAGAAATAGACTCGAGAATGTGCATACTGAGAAAATCTCATGCGTGAGAGTGGCTCCAAGCTATCAGCTCTATGCAACTGCAAGCCATGATAATACTATAAAGATTTTTGACGCTAGCAAGGACCAAGAAGTCAAGCATTTGAATAATCTTCATACAGGTATTCTTACTTAATCCCATTCTCAATGATTCATTCTATCTTATAATTGCCTAGCGCCAGTCATTTCGATTGAGTTTTCTCCTAATGGTGAATTCTTGGCGAGTTGCTCTGAATCTGGCCAAATGAAGGTGATTGAGTTGAAAAGCTATGAGGTGGTTTTCGAATTTGAGAATGAAGATCATGGTAACTCCAAAATTCAAAAGTTGTGTTTATAATATTCGAACAAAGGCGTTTTGATCTCCTTGGCCTTCTCTACCAATTCTGAATTTCTGGTAGTTGGAAGCTTTACAGGAGATATAATTATTTTTCGCGCAAGAACGTGGGAGATAACAAACGCTATTAAAAAGGCTTGTGCAGGTTTATCGTTATGCTCTGGCCCTTATCTCACCATATTCAGGCCCAATTTTTGATTTGAGAGTCAGTCCAAATAAAAAGTATGTGATTTCGGCAGCTGATTTATCAAAAGTAGTGCGAATTCATACCCTTGCTAATGGAGAAATAGTATACAATATTCAAGAAACAGGTAAAGAAAAAGTAGCCGAAATATTCTAATTCACTTTGTTTTAGATGAGATTCGGGCTTTGAATATCTCGCCTGATGGACATCATTTGGCTATTTCGATTGCAGATAATACGATAAAACTTTATGCTATAGAAGGGAAACGGCTATTATACACCTTTGAGAATTTGAGCACTGGTAACAAGTTTTTTTCCAGGAGATAATAATAACGCAATTTATCATGAATTAGATCCTGCGACCTCACTTTACATCTCAAGGAGCAATCGTTTTCTGTTTGCTGCATCCAGAGGGATCTGCATCTATGACATCCTACTAAAGCAGCCAATCTATTCCTA
>ENA-UOTZ01001828-UOTZ01001828.1-compost-metagenome-genome-assembly--contig:-NODE-1828-length-12987-cov-17.639659_pt1 | contig 12987 bp, 7 predicted proteins | sample MGYA00238144_ERZ746983 | MGnify/ENA primary metagenome ERZ746983 (study PRJEB28759, sample SAMN06268863) | compost metagenome | isolation source: single cell | place: USA: California, Emeryville, Joint...
CATTAGAATTAACTATAAATTTATCAAATTTCGGGATGGTTCAAGATCGGAACATTGGTTATAACTCCCTCTGAAATGCAAGGTTACTTGAAGTTGAGTGGAAAGTGCGAAAATTTATAATGTGTATAAATTAGTTTGCGGAAGCTGATTAACTAGAGCAATGTAAGAAAAAGAGATAATATTTTGTTTCAGAAAAGCCTTGATTAGATTTTTCCTGTTTTCTGTATTATAAAGCGAAAAAATAATGTATGGGAAAGTTTTTCTGTTTTCAACTATTGATCATCATGTGAAGGAGTGCTTCTTGGAGGACGATTAGACATTATCACATTACCTTGAAAATTAATGTTTGGCACAATATTTTACCACATTATAAGAGGCGAAATCTCTCTCACTCAACTTACTCAAAGGATAAAAGGTCAAAAAAATTTAACTTTCTGCTGTATTTAGGAGACTTCATAATATATCGCTCTTATAATGCTAACATTGGAGTTTTTTTCGTGAATTGTGATGATCATGAATGCCATATACTTTCCGATTGGATGAAATTTATTGGACGGTGACTCATCAAACATATTGCTCTCATGGAGGAGCCATGTCCTCAATGCATAGTTCTTCTAAGAGCGAACAATAATAAAACAAGAATGTTTGAGAAGGGCATCCTCCGAAAAAGAAAAGAATCATGTGGTAACATAGAAAAGATGATTGCCGAATTATCCTACCTGAAGATTGTTCAATTTTGCATCCTCTGACCATTGGAAGTAGTAACTTAGCGAACAATACACACAGATGCTAAGTGATCTTAGATTGAACAACTAAAACACTAAATTGGAAACTTCTGTTAAATTTCTTTCATTAAGCAATACATGAACACACATAACGTGTTGGAATTCTTGATTTGTGGTGTCTTGTCATTGGGTTTTGATACTGATTCCTTTCTCTGGTTATGTATTTAACTTCAATTTCAGGATCATATGTATCTCTGCACGACATAGGTTCTCGCAATAGATTGCTATTTCAATAATTGTCAAATTACTTTAAAAAAATTAAGTAAATCCAAAAATAAAAAGCGCCTTTAAATTCTTTGAGAATCCAAAACTTGCCTCTCAAATCATTCAGAAAAAAAAAATTATTACAAAGGAGTTCCTATATAAGATAGAATCAAATTAAATTTAGGCCTATTGGCAGGCTTTTCAATGATCATAGCCGCCAGCTCTAGCAAATGAGTTGCATTTACTTAATTTTTCTAATGTTATGTTGATACATAGTTAGAAGGACCAGCGTTTCGTTTTTACTACTGAGTTATTTTGAGAAAATTGCTTCTGAAAAGTAAAATAAATACATAAATCTTAGGAGTCTTTCAGAGATCAGCTCGTATAAATGCAAAATTGGAGGTTCTCTGATCAGAATCATAACTACGAGTACGTGATGAATTGAATTATTAAAAATTTTAATAATCTTAATCAAAACTCAAATGAGCTTTTTAAAGTTGATCCAAAACCAGAAGCTATGCTTTCTACTGCTATTAGCAGCTCTATTCAGCTGCTCAATAGGGGCAAACATTACAGTATACGTAGACAGCAACGCAGCAATCGGAGGTGATGGGAGCCAGAGCTTGCCCTTCTCGACGCTCACTGATGCCTTCAATCAAATAATAACAAACTTCAATCTTAACTATGATCACGCTGAAATCGTGGTCTCTGATAACTCCATGGACCTGACTCTTCCTCCAGTCACTATATTGGGTCCTAGTACGTCTTCTCTCACGATAAAATCCTCAAAGATACTGCCTCAAGGAGTCATATTGAAGCCAGAGGACTGTAGCAGTCTCCCGACCATACAAATCCAATCAAATCATCAATTCAAGGTCACAAGCCTAGTTTCAGTTGATTTTGTGGGTTTAAACTTACGTCCCGTGCAATCTACTGCCAGCAACTTCTATGATATTCAAAACATCACAAATCTCCGCCTTTCCAACGTGTGTTTCATGGATGATGGCAACACACAGGCTCTTTCTACGATGATCTCCGCTTACGGCGTCCAGAACATCACGGTCAACTCCCTTTATCTTTCAAAGATATACCCTTCGACTTTCCTAGAGTCTGACGCCCCTGCGATAGACCTCGTAAATATTCAAATCTTACAGAACCTCGCCAATTCCTCAACGGATTTTGAGCTTTCTGTTTTCGATTTCAATACGACGGAATCTTCTGGAAAGGTCTCAATAGACGGAGTACAACTCCTAACTAATTCTAGCACAGAAGGAATTTACACAGTTCAAGTGATGTCCGTCATTTCCTACGATACCTTGTCAGTCAAAAATTTCGTACTGACAAATTGCATGATGAATGCGACGGTCGATCTCTTCTCGATTATGAATGTCACAACAATCGACATTACCAACGTCACGCTTGCGAATTTGGGAGTTATATCCTCTTCCCAATCTGTTTTCAATATGTACAACGCCTCCGCTATTCAAATTGACGGCGTATCCCTCACACAAATCAAGTCACTGACAGACATCGCCGAAGTGAATTGGTTAGGTATAGAAACGGTCAATATATACATTTTCCGTGCTGAAGAATTCAATACCACACGAAACGAGTCCTACCTTAACAACTTGCTCATCAAGGACTCATTCATGGATTACATCGATGTCTTGAAAGTCAAAGGAGATTTCAACAATTTCAACCTTACCAATTTCGAGTTGACTAGCTCACACTTTAGATATAAAACTTTCATCTTCTGGAAATTTTACCGCTACGATAGCATGGAATACACCTACATTGATGGCATAGAATGGACTATTGGGAACTTCACCTTCTACAACAATACTTTCTTCGATGGGAAACTCCTCTCCTTCAACTACTTCCAAGACGAACAGAACGACATCGTACTTACCATCGGCGAGCCTGATATCCTTCGGATGTCAAACATTACAATTACCGATTCGTTGTTCAGCAAAGACGACGAAGGTACAGTTACCTATTATTCGTACTTGTTTAGTTCTACGGGCTACCGATTTGAGGTGGATGGGCTCACGATAAAGAACTGCTCCATATTCTACTATGTTTTGTTCTACCAATCAACTCGACTTGCCAGCCAGTTGATCATGAACACTCATATTTCTGACCTCACGATTACATATTCTAATCTCTTTATGATGAACTACGCCGGAATTCAAGTTCCGTTGACGACCTTTGATTATTATGATGTGGAAGAAAAATCAATCTTTCCTCAGTACATCGTTTTTCTCTTCTACAACTCCACGGTGAAAAATATCATGATAGAGAACAGTGGAATGAGTTTGATAATGTATGTGGCGGCTCCTTTCTTCTATATGGACTCGAACACTTTCCAAAATATTACAGCGAGTTCAGGAAGACTTTTCGAAGCGGGCTTCTTCACGCCCATTCCGACCGATAACGCCTACACGCGTTACACTCGTAACCAAGAATTCGAAGAGAAACTGTTCCCAAATCACCCAATAATGAGAGACTTGTTCGATAACTCTACCTATGATGCTGACATCAATGGATTGGGTGTTGTCTATCAATACCGCTTCAGAAATAACACCATTGCTGACAACTGGATTCAGCTTTCCTACAGTTTTACAAAAATCCAAAGTTATGGCTACAAAACCAGCGCCATTAAATGGGACCAAAATCATTTCTTGAGGAACAATCTCGGTCCGTCTCTCAGCTCTCATATGCTGTGGTTCATTTTCGATGGACATATCGAAATCAAAGATAATATCTTTATCAATACCACTAATCAAGGATATCTGACGATTTTTGAAACGATGACTGCTCCGCTCTTTGTCAACATCTCGAACAATACGATCACCGGACAGGAGACTGCTGGATTTGTTATCCATCGCCCTGAGTCGATAGACACGTTTGTCTTAGCGGACAACCACGTCACTGACAGCGTGCTGTACATTACCTTTATCAATCTCATTCCTGTCAGCAGCCAAAACCGCGTCTCGATCATACGAAACAGCTTCAGCAATCTGCAGGTCTTTTCTTCCAATTTGACCGCCAGTAGAATCAACTTCATTTACCTCGAAATTCCGATGCCTTTGGGCAACTCGGTGGTCGAGTTCGGCAGCAATGTTCTCGAGAACATTACTCTTACCAAGAAAGACTCATATATCAAGGGTAGTTTCGATAACTCCCTCATTAACATGGTTCTTGGCAATTCCACATTAAATATTTGGAATTGCACGTTCAAAGATACGGCTGTTCGCGAAGACGGCAGCTACATGTCCATCACATCAGGATCAATGAATATCACCAACTCCACATTCAAAGATATCACCACGTCAGGGAAGTACGGAACTATTTATGCGCTTTCTCCCAATATCACCATTGATACTTCTACTTTCTTCCATAACAATGGTCTACAAGAGGTGAGAGGAGGAGTCATTTTCATCGATTATGATCCAACGTACACAGTAGATGCCATTAGTCTCACAGTCACGAACAACGTGTTCCAATCTAATTCAGCTGACAAAGGAAGTGTGGTGTATGTAGAGAATACGAATCTGCGATTTTCTCTACACAATAATACTTTTGTAGATAACTACGCGAGTAATTTCTCGGGAGCGATTCAATTCTATTACGTTGAATTCCTCACTTTCGACGTTTTTCATAACACAATTAATGCTTCAGAGGTCGAAGGAAGGCTGTACGCGAAAAATTTCATGCTCCTTGATAATACACGAGGAACGGGGTACATCAACCAGTCACATATCCATTTATCAGGTGATATTTCTATGGACTTCATCACCCTCTATGGCAGCTCACATACTCACTTGAAGGTCAACAATCTCACCGTTCTCCAGGGCCAGCCGATTTCTTTCCAAGGCAGTAGAAGAATACTGAGCTCGGAACCTGTATCGAAGCATTTCTCTCTGATTACCAGTGATTCTGGCTCGATTGACCTTACGGATGTGAACCTCTCGAACGCTTTTCTGTCAAAGGCATCCGTTTTTGATATCACTTGCTCAAATCAAACCAATAACATCACTGTAACCAACAGCACCTTCAGCAATATCACACAAAGAGGCGAGTCGAACTCGATTTATGTTGCGTTGGTTAATCGATCTGATCTCCTTCAAACCGCAACGACAGGTGGTCTATTCTTCACGGACCCTCTGAACAGCAAGAACACTTGCAACATTAGTATCACAATCCAAGATTCTCTGTTCCATCTCATTAAGCAAGATGGTTCAGGAGGTGTTATCAACGATTTGGCCTCAGGACCAACACTGATGAATATTATCCGCTCAAATTTCACGAATATCACGGCAGGACAGGGACCTGCAATCAGCACCTATTCTCCGGACAATAGTTCGGTTATTTCGATTGTTAACAGTACGTTCGAATCGAACCAAGCGAATGGATACGGAGGAGTCATTTTCAATATTGCTGCCAAAATTTATGCTAACGATTCACAGTTCGTGAATAACGTGGCAAATTACAGTGGTGGTGCTATTTTCTCATACTTCTTCGATAACGCTGATGAGATTCTCAACAAAAGTGGAAACACCTTTATAAATAATACTTTCTTGGTGAAAGGAGGAAGCAATCTCGCCGCAAGACCCAAGAGTCTCTTGGTGACTTTCAGTCAAGAAGACTACAGAAAAACCGGAATGATAGAAAACTACGTAAATATTTCAAGTGAAGTCGCTCAGCAATCAGTGCTGCTGCTGACAAACTTAACCACGTACACATTGCAAGAAGCGACGTTCCAAATCAGCATTTTCGATGAGCTTGGACAGCCTATCTACGATATTTCCGTCAACCCTAAGCCGACTATCTATTTCAACGTGTACCTCGAAACGAAAAACCTATCGTTCACCTCCAGCAACTGCACGTATGTAAATAACGCCACAATGTGCTTTATCAACGATAAGAACATTCAGATCTACGGTAACAGCCAATCTGAAGTCGGTAACATATCAATAAACTATATGTCTCGTGATATCTCCCTCACCACAATGATTCAAGTTCAGACGAGAGACTGCATCAAGGGTGAAGTCTACAATTCAAGAGAACTCACCTGCGAGCTGTGCCCATTCGGAAAATATTCGCTTAATCCTACAGATACCTACTGTTTTCCTTGTCCAGAAGGAGCAAATTGTACTGGAGGATACTACATCGAAGTCTTGAAAAATAATTGGAGAGCGAATACCAACACGGCCGAGATTTTGTACTGCGATGGTACTTCTGAGCGCTGTGCTGGAACCTATGATTCGTTGTGCTTTGATGGGTTTATTGGAACTCTCTGCAGTCAGTGCGATCTGAATAACGGTTACGTAAGACAAGGATCACCGTCTGATATCAACTGCGGAAAATGTCCGGCGCCTTGGAAAACCATCCTGCTCAATCTCTTATACATGCTCGGTATGTTCGCGTACAATCTATACTATATCAACAATCTGGTGCACAGTAATCGAACCTATTATAAGGCCATCAAAGACAACCTGCCTACTCCATCATCGACTGGTCCATATATCCGAGGTATCACCACCTATTTGCAAATTATTACAATCGTCAGTTCGTTCAATGCAGGATTCATGTCCGCCTTTGGAGAGTCATCTGACATTCGAGGGGCAAAAGAGGGCCATCCAACCGAATTGTTCTATAACCAAGATTGCTTCTATTCGGCTCTTGGTGTTGCACCCGATAACCAACTGAAAGCAAAAATCATTTTATCTCTTCTCATGCCTATTATCAAATTGATCATCGTCGCCACATGGTACTTATCGAGGTGGAAATTCACCCTCTCACCCAAGCGAAAAATCAGATTGTTTGTGACTTGGATCAGTATTTTCATCATTGAGCAACCCGGTATTGTTCAAGCACTCATTGCGTACTCCTCTTGTGCTCAAATTCATTCTGTGGACCCCCAGTACTACGTGTATGCAAACGAATTCTTCAAATGTGATATTCCAGAATATAACTCCTTCTATTACTTCGTAGTCCTGCCATTTTTGAGCTTCTATTTCGCAATTATGCCCGCATTGATGTTGGGAGCACTCATCTACAACAAGAATAATCTCAACTCTGAAAAAATTAGACTCGCATTGGGAGGACTTTTCAACGAATACACACCTCAAGCCTACTATTGGGGTGTTGCCATCATCGCCTTCAAGCTGTTCCTGATTGTTATTAATCAGATGTTCAGTAATGATATTAAGTCCAAGGCACTTATTCTATTGCTTGTGTTCTACGTCTACAAGGCCCTTCTGAGCTGGAAGCAACCTTACTACGATCCAAAGCTCATGATGGCGGAGACTCTTTCGATTTATGCTTACATGCTCACAGTCTTCTGCTCGTATCTCTTCATCCAAAACAAGGGTTACATCAAGATCCTCTGCTTGCTGGGAATACTGGTTGCCAACGCGCTTGCTATTGGATTTATTGGAAAGCAACTATACTTGATCTCAAGGGAAGCATTTGAAAAAGTCACTAGCAAATTCAAAAAGAGGCCCTCTTCAGCGATAGAGGCCGAAGGCGCGCCTTCTTCGGAAGGTGGAGCTGGATCTCCAGATAACGGAATGACCACTATCATGGACGGCAGCAAGCCTGACCTCGAAATGACGGTCACCTTGCCTGCAGGCGAAAAAGAGCACGATCCTACCGTGCTTTGAGAGTAAGACATATTAAAATATCGGATTATACAGATAAAAAATTATGGTATTATCTAACTATTGAATAAAGGGAAATTGGTACCCTGTTATATATATTTCTATATGATGAGTATCTATAGAAAAAAAGAAAATTGAATTAGAATTGTTATCGTGAAAATTTCTCAGAGAGTCTGAAAATTAAGTACCATCTGGAGTGTAGAATTAAGTATTCACATCAAAATTAGTTCACTTTCACAAATTTTCATTGTGTGTTAGAACTATGTCAAGATAAACAATTAATATCTGAATTTATTCTTGAATTTGTCATTTAATCTCCACTCCAAAATTGTATATAACTTTTCTTCAATCGTGAGGCTAATGTTCGCACGTTCTGAACCAGACCAACTGGTTCGTTTCTCTCAACACCTTGGTTTTTTAGATAAGCACTGAATTAGTGCTGACAATAAATTTTTTTCTTTTCGAAGCAACCCTATAAGTATTAAGCGCTATGGGTGAAATATGTGGCCCTCAGAAGAAATTTCAAATATTGCCACTTGAAATGGTTAAACTCATGGTTATGAAACCTGCTCAACAAAAAAAAATATCACTGAATTCAATACTTGATAAGGCAAATTTTGGGATGAAAGGTAAATTCAGTTATGTCATCATCTTCAACAAAAATCTTTAATAAACGAGCGCGATTGAATGAAAATCATCTTTCTATACTCAAATTTACAATCCAATGACTTAGCAATATTGGACTCGAAGAAAGAAATAGGGTTGTACGACGTTATACAAAGAATTCGGGTTTTTTGTTTTGGGAAAGGGAATTCTCGTTGGATCTCTTGGTAAGACTGATGATAGTATGCATGTCCTTACCTTTTTTTTTTTGCAATGATTTGCATGCGATTTGGTTTGTTTTCAGTAATGAATTCTACAAATTACTGCAGATTAATATTATTCTTGATTAACTCCGCTCCTTCTATCTCGATCGAACTTTTACCGATGTTATGTACCTTGCCATCAGCTCTTGAATAATAATAATCATCTCTCACTTCAATCTAACGAAGTTTTTCACAAATGGAACCCACACAAGATCATAAAGAACATATCAACTTCATTAAAGAGAGCATTCCTTCTTGGAAACCACTATCTGATCCAGACATATCCTTCGAATCTCAATCTGGGATCTCCAACAACGTTTTTAAAGTCACAGCAAAAGGGGATGTGTCTCCAAAAGCAGTGATCTTTCGTGAGTTTGGAGATACTAGTGCCGTCATTGATAAGGACAAAGAATCTCATATCTTTGAACTCTTATCAGAGTCAGGGATCGGCCCTCACCTATACGGTAAAAATGAGGCCTTCAGAATAGAAGAATGCTTTGATGGTGAACCAATCAAAAGAGAACAAATCAATGAGCCTTTCTGGAGAAGAAAACTAGCATTCGCGCTTGCGAAATATCACTCCCTTAATGCTCCTGATCTCAAGAAAAACAACGCCATCTTGGAAAGACTCAAAGATTCTGAGTTTTGGAAAAATTTCGAAGAGAAATGTTCTAATTCTGAATGGACTGAACCGGATCAGATTAAGAAACTCGACGAAATCAAGAAACTTGCATGCGCTGAAGAGAAAGAGTTTGTCAAAAGTATAATTCCCAAACGAAATCTGGTATTCAGTCACAATGATCCCCTGAATGGAAATATTCTGGTGGCCACTGATACAAAAGTTGTTTTTATCGACTATGAATACAGTGGGTACAACAATAGAGGGTTTGATATCGCTGGATTATTTACAGAAATGACCATTTCCTATGATGAACCATCATCTCCTTATTTCAAAACGGAGACAAAGCTCTTCCCAACAGAAGAAGATGTCAAAGACTTCTTGAGATACTACCTGTATGCAAGCAAATACTATGATGGATTATTCGAAGAGCTTGAAGAGGATGTCATGAAAGTAGAAGATGATAAATGGCTGTTCAAGAAAATTTCGGACGAGATTGGCCAAGAAGAATTTGATAAAGAAATGGGAGTTTTGCTGGATGAGTTTGAAAAATGCTGCTTACTTACACATTATTACTGGGCTCCTTGGGCTGTCATTATGAGTCAGCCAAAAAGCGAACCAGGAAACTTTGATTATCTTACCTTTGCATATGTGAGATATAGGTGCTATTTGAGATTGAAAAACATATATCTCCAGAAGAAATCGATCTTTGAAGCATTTAAAAAGATTAAATGAAGTGCTTGTTAGTCGGAAGGTGGAAAGTTGTGTGTAATTATTATTGGTTTGCTTTTGTTGTAAATATAAGTATGTTGATAAGGAGCTTTTTGGATTCAATTGCTCTCGTCAAACTAAGACAATTAATGATTAATTTCCTATTTTGAGACGTAAACGAAGCCTTACTAAGTGTTCTATACAACGAGTGCAATTTATATCTTTTAAAATCATTGTAACAACAGAAGTGAGAGCTAAATTTTGTATTTCAATCTCCTACAAAGAAGAAAAAAGCATTTTCCAAAGCTTAGCCCATCGGCGACTTTCTGTTGGTAAGCAATCTCATACAAATTTGAATGAGTAGATACAGAAAGATAATTCTCAACCGTTCCGAGGCAGATTACATTCTTCAGAAACCAACGCATGCGTGGCTCATTTGGAATTAGAAATAACCTTAAAGTTTTGCATAATTACTCCTAAGTCTTTTGAATTAATTGAATAAAATTGATATCAGGTGTGACTTTCGAAAATAGTTTCATCAATGGAACTTACGCAAGACCACGGAGAGGAGATCAGCTTCTTAAAAGAATGTATTCCCTCATGGAAACCAATCCCTGACTCAGCAATTTCCTTTCAATTGCTTCCTGGGATCTCAAACAAGGTGTATAAAGCGACAGCAGAAGCTGATGTCATTCCTAAAGCAGTCATTCTTCGCAAATTTGGTGCTACTAGCGCCGTTGTCGATAAAAATAAAGAATCCCTCATATTCGACCTCTTATCGAGGTCAGGAATTGGTCCTTGCAAATATGGCAAGAATGACATTTTCAGAATCGAGGAATACTTTGATGGCGAGCCGATCCAAAGACTTCAAATCAATGAACCGTTCTGGAGAAGAAAACTGGCGTTTGCACTTGCCAAATACCATTCTATCAACGCACTTGAAATTGAGAAGAACAATGTTCTCACAGAACGACTCCAAGATTCTGAGTTTTGGAAAAAATTTGAAGGAAAATGCTCTCATCCGGATTGGTCTCAACCTGACCAGCTTCGAAAACTTGACGAGCTCAAGAAACTTGGGAGTGTTGAAGAGAAAGAATTCATCGAAAGCATAATTCCTAAAGGGGATCTGATATTCAGTCACAATGATCCGTTGAATGGGAATATTCTAGTGACTTACAGAGATCAAAAGGTCATTCTCGTTGATTATGAGTATAGTGGATATAACACTCGAGGGTTTGATATTGCTGGATTGTTCACAGAAACAACTATTGCTTATGATGAACCAGCATATCCATATTTTAAAATAGAAATGAAGCTCTTCCCAAAACAAGAAGATGTCAAGGACTTTTTAAGATATTATATTTATGCAACTCGCTACTCTGATGGTGCTTTCGCAGAGCTTGAAGAGGACTCCACGAAAGTGGAAGATGACAAATGGCTTCTCAAGAAAATTTCGGAGGAGATCGGTCAAGAAGAATTTGATAGAGAAATGGGAATTTTGTTAGATGAGTTTGAAAGATGCTGTTTGCTCGTCCATTACTACTGGACTCCCTGGGCTGTTCTCATGAGTGAGCCTAAGAGTGGACCAGACAGCTTTGATTATCTTTGCTATGGGTATGAAAGGTATCAGTGCTATCGCGAATGGAAAAGTAAATATCTCAAGAGCAAATCAATTTTTTGAGACTTATTTAAAGATGAATATCAGAGGAAATTGGTAGAGTTCTTGCATAATTTTCTCGAATTGATGCAACTTATGAAATTCTTACATTATTAGCCTTTTTATTTTTGAGAGTCAACGAAAAGTCTCTGATTATAATAAGACTATTTCATATCCGTCCACTAAACACCTCACGAATTCTTGTAAAACAAAGGCATCGATAGTCCTCGCCATTTTGTCTTCATCATTTGAGAGAAAGGGGAAATATTTTTCAAAGTTCAGACCATATATAGCACTCGATAAAATTTAGTAATTAGATGAGATACACAGACTTTAGCAGTGAACACCAGAATGGATCATTCAACAACCAATTGCGTAACTTAGTTTTGTTTGTGGATTTTCACAATGCAGGGATTTCGCTTTGTCTTCATATTGCAATGGCTTTCAGTCTGATTCTATTAGATTTTCATGCCGATTTCCATAACAGAGGTGTGATTGATCAAAATATGCTCCAAACAATTTTATTCCTTATTTTAAATGATTACATATAAAGATATCAAATAGTTCTTGCCAAAAAGAAAATAGCATGAATCCAAGCGGATCTTTCCTAAAAACTAATTGATAGGCTTAATACCATTCGATAAAAAGAAGTGAAGCTAAGTTGATCCAATTAGTATAATTGATGATACCTCTCAGAAAGCTAATGTCCTAATGCTTTTTTTTCACATTGATGATTCTTAGCTGTTTTTTGTGTTTTCAAAGCAAGTCTTATATCATATTGGAAAATGCTTAACTGCAGTTAGGAGACTCGATAAATTTCAAAAGATGAAGACTCAAACTTAAATACTCAACTTTTTTTACAATAATATTCATTATACGTCAATTAGCTTCCAAAGCTGATTGTCTTTTCCAGTCTTTTTCCATTGAATTAGTTTTGCTCCATCCTTCATAGATCCCTTATCAATATCTAATACTAATCCAGACTCTGCGGATATAATGTAAAAATAGCCGGAGCCTGCATCTTCTAGGATCCATTGTTGATTAGGTCCTTCATTCCATCGCCATTGGATGATTGCAGCACCTCCTGTTGTGCTTTGTCCATCAACGTCTAGCACTAACCCTGATGCTTTTGAAGTAATTCTGTAAGCTCCTCCATCAGTACCGAGTTTTTCAAAGATCCATTGCTGATTCTCCTTCCCGTGGTGAGACCATTGAATAATTTGGAGTCCTTCTTTTAGTGAGGACCTGTCTACATCTAGCGCTTTGCCACTCATCTTGGAGAGAATAGTTTTTGTTGAAGTTTTGGACTCCATAATGAAAATAGTTTGATTTCGTTTTTGTAGATAAATTAAGATAATTTGCTGAAGTATGTGCACATACTATAAAATATCGAGATTGAGCCGTCGCAAAAGTGAAACGCTAATCAATCCAACAAATAGTAGTACGATTGATTGCATCTTTATTGTTTGCTTATCTGCAG
>ENA-UOTZ01001832-UOTZ01001832.1-compost-metagenome-genome-assembly--contig:-NODE-1832-length-12950-cov-13.626738_pt1 | contig 12950 bp, 16 predicted proteins | sample MGYA00238144_ERZ746983 | MGnify/ENA primary metagenome ERZ746983 (study PRJEB28759, sample SAMN06268863) | compost metagenome | isolation source: single cell | place: USA: California, Emeryville, Joint...
ATGGAGGAATGAATTTACCGATGTTAGTTTGGTATTTTTGAAACGATAGGAATAAAAAAGAGAAATGAACTCTAACACTTAGTGGATGGAAAGACAGATGCATGCTTTGTGAGATAATTAGAGCAATATTCATGAAAACAAACTGAATGGAAAAGAGTTTAGGCAATAAAAACTTAACATAATCGTTGGGTCCGAACGTTATGAAGATGATACTCTTCTGCAAGGAAATAATTAAGTGCTTCTGTTTCTACTTCCTAGTTTATTTGTTTATGAATTCACAGAGCGAGAATGTCCTAGTGATGATATCCAACAATTAAGAAGCTTTTCAAATGCGTTTGTATTCGGATTGGCTTCCATCTAAGGAAGCGGTACGATAATAGTAACTTTTTTTATCTTTTCTGTTTCTATGTATGTATTCATTATTCTGCAGTTAGCTTTTCAGATGAAGTCGCCAGCTCAGAGGACCTAAGAGAGACAACCTGTGTTTTCTCAGAAGATCAAGAGTATCAAAGCGAAATATATGATGTTCTCAAATTTTGAGGCCAAAACAAAGAATTTATCAATAGCAGAAAACAGCACAAAGAAGAGACAGGCACTACAGAGGTATTTCAAAGCCATTGAGACACTATCCGATTCTTTGGAAGCGTGATTTGGCCTCAGATCTAACACTTCATTTGCATATTCTCCCATAAATTTGATCACGAATTTAGCAATCGTTATAATTAATTAATTCATTAATCGGCATATAACTCCATTTTCAACGGCTTCGTAAATCACTCCGCTTTATGTATGTTGCAAATTTATCACGAGGTTGATCCTTCTAAGCTCAGCAATTAACAAACATTCACATTTAGAATTTAAATTCTCAGAATCAGGAGATTTTTCTATTAGTTTTTCATTTTTTGGACAAAAAGGTTATAAAGCCACTCCAACTGACTCCAACTGAGCAGATGAGCTCACGGTGGATTTTTTTGCCTTTCTGCGCTTAAAGACTAATCAGCGAGAAGGAAGTAATCAAAAAAGGCGAAGGAACCCCCTCAAAAGAGGCTCTAATAAAAATTTTAAAAATCATTTATTGCAACGCGAGCTGAATTTATGTCCGAACACGAAAATCTACCTTTAACTTACGGTTCAACGATATACTTGAGCCCTCAAGGAGACCCCGATTACTACATCTATTCAGACGGTTTTGTTAAATCAACGCTTTCTCTACGCGCTCACAATCAAGGTCAAGCGCGAAACATTTTCAATCATTGCCTCTTCAAGATCTACCCTTCGTTCAGTAACACGATAAAAAAAGAGGCCCTCACCAAAATCAACGAACGCTTCGCCAATGATTCATATAGCGATGCAATGAAATCCGAGGTTGCAGAAGATCTAAAAGATAGATTAGCTTCTGAATTCAAATACAATTTAGAGTCGTATGAGAAAGTACAGGGCACTCCCATCGCCTTTGATCAGCCAGTCCAGTTCTTACATGTAGCATCAAACAAATTTTTATGCTTGCAGAACAAAGAAGCTGAAATCGAGCGCGAGAACTACATGATTGATCTTGTGCAATACCCTTCCAATATGACAGTATTTAAATTCTGTGCCAGTTTCAAGCATCAAAAATCATCGGAAGGAGCAATTTACCCAGGCGACTTTGTTTTTATCACCAGTCCTCAAATGATTCAAAAGAAAACACCTTACCTCCATGCGACGAGATCCGCTGAAGAGGAAATCCAGAGTAATATTAGGAATATCCTGGAAGACGAATATAACGAGAGTCCTGATTTTCAAAAGAGTGTGCGTGTAATTCCGTTCAATGCACGTTTTCCAGATGGCTTTCCTGGCATGGAAGCCTGGAGAATCAATGACAACAAAGCAAAAACTGCTGAAGATATCTTCATCCCTCAGAAAAAGGAAGTCAACGCATCCTTGGAATATGCGATGAGATGGCAAATCCATGTGTTTGCGGATTCGACCCAACAAGAAAATTATTTAACATATGGAGATGTCATTTGGATCAATAATCCGGAGGCAAATTGCACGTTGATTACGAGAAAAGACGTCAATGACCTGCCCGTCGTAGAGTTTACCAAGGAAAAACAAGAAGAGCATTCTCAGCATTATGTTGGTCATACGAATGGAATGTGGATCGTGGAACATAAAAACCCTCATATGGGAGGAAACGTTAGATGGGACCACTCTTTTCGATTGAAAAGTCTGACATTAGGGTTATACCTAGCTGTGAAAAAGGACTCAACTTCTAGACTCTTTGCTGGCGCAGAACAGCATGACAGTCATAATAACCTGTGGAGATTTGCACCAGTTCCCAATGCGAGAGCAGGGAAAGACTCTTTCAAATCAAATGGATTTATTCCGAGAGAAACTTTTTTGTTGCTGGAGAGCGAAAAGCCAGATTTGCCAGCTTTCATAGGAACGAGGAATGAGATTGCGACGCTGTTAAATGAGACGCATTATTTGCATTTTGAGAATTTTAAACCGATCCTCGAAAAGTACTCGGAGGAACATGATATTTGCAGGATAGATTGCGCGAATGTTAATGAAGTTTGGGAAACTAATTTTCTAAACTCGTGTTTCCCGAAGCTGAAGAAATACGTTGAGTTTGTCTATAAACACCGAAAAGTAAGTGATTTACCTTATATTTCATGTGCTAAGAATGAAAAATAGGATCCAACTGTAATTTACTCCAACGAGTTGATAGCCAATAAGTTGGACCAAAAGATACGAGACGTGATGAAGATTTTGCAACTATTGGGCGATTTTGTGTTGAACAAAACCCTTGTAAGTTCACCTGACCAAAAATATGGACGGCCTAATGAATTTCGACAAAAACTCCTCCGAGAGCAATATTTCATATCTATTTTTATCGAAATTCTTCGCAAGTCAATGACAATTGAAGAGATTGAAAAAGTAATAACTGCCTATTTTCCACCGAAAACCAATCACAATTAAATGTTATAGAGCAAATATTTGCAGTCTATCCAAAAGAAGCCAACTGGCAACAAGAAGCACAAAACCCTGGCTCAATTAATCAGAAAGAAAGGCCTCATTTGTAATTGATTTTTGACGATCTCTTTGTTACTTAATCACATTCACAATAATAGCCAAGCGAAATCCGATCGAAAAGAAAATTTTGGAGATGAAAGCTGATATTATCAAAGAAATTTTTCTGCTCTTGCCCAAGATCTGCCAAGAAAACCCGGGAAATCAAAAGCATGTATTCGATTTAGTCCCTCGCTTCAAATACTTGGTAACGACATCTAATAGCAAATTCCTAACTTTCTTTGATGATATAGATCAAATACTTTCCGGAAGTGACTGAATCTCTAATCAAGATCATCGGGAACAATGAAGATTTGCTGATGGAGATATCAGAAGATTGGAAATACGACTTGTCATTAGATCTGAAAAAGCGTTTTGAAATCGAAATTCACGATGAACAGGATTCTGATTCGGGCAATGAGGGAACGAATTCCCCGAAAAGGATCCAAATTTTCAAGATAGGGCTAGAATTCGGAGAGCGGCCAAAGAAAAAATACGCAAGTCGTCTGAAAGTAAGCATCTACAGAATAAATATAACACCTTATTCTTACTTACTTCTTCAATAAATAGACATCTCACAGCATTAGCAGGAATTTAGTTTATTTCTTAATGAAACTTCTCGCGAAGAACCAAGACTTGAGCAAATCTTATTACTTGTTGCGGTTTTTTAATTGCTTATGCGCTTGTGACGGAAGAGGCATGTCGACAAATCAAGAAATCCTCTACAATATTCTAAGCTCAAACCAAAGGATCTCCAAAAAACTTCTCTTGACCTCTCAAATGTAATTAATTCCTCGGCCTTTGAATAAGTTCCATTGTAATCGCTAGCTCGAATGGAGATCTCATCATTCAATTAGAGGATGGCTCGACTATCGACTTTAAAGAATGCTTCAAGTAATTACTTTGATAACAATTCAATGAGTCTTATTCTTCTTCAATTTCTTTAACTATAGAGATGGCAACATACTGAACCACGAAAACGAGCTGAAATACTTCCAAGAGCAGTTAAAATTTTTCTCTGATCTATTGCTCGACAGAAATTACCTCTGGAAATCAATTGTTGAATCGCAATTTCCGATAGAGTTCGCCTTCAAGCAGATCAATAACGAAGATCTCACACTAGGTAGCTTCAAAATATATTAAATTTCATCAATTAATCACATTTATTGTAGGCTTCAGAGCAGCATTTTGTCAGCTGGTAGTTTCACTCTACATTGACCATGAGCCTCTGAACGAGGTTACTAAGCCTGAGCGCTGCCGTGTATTCAAACCGAAAGGAGCCAGTGCTCCCCTAGAAATGGAAATGCCAGTAATGCAAAGGTTCAAGTCTAACAACAATTTCGAAGTCATGCAAAATAAACTCATCTCCTCGATGCTTGAAGAAATTTGGAAAATCATCAGCACGACGAAGAGCACCATCCGCGAGCAACTCAAAGAAAAATGCAGTGGTGTCAATGACACCATCAAAGACATCCACGTGACAACGTCTGATTTCTTAAATAATGAGCTTTTGCAAAATATCACATATCTGCTGGTCAAAGTCTCTAAATTTGACCTGTTTAAAATGATTGGAAAGTTCGAGTTCCATTCACAATTTGTCCGCGAGCTTTTCGGGCTCCTTGAATACGATAAAGCTAATCCCGTGCTAAGCTATCTGCTTGTGACAGCTAGAAGTAACATATATATTCAATGTTTTTGGTGCTAAAGTGCTAATTTTTAATCTATAGACGCAAATTTTGAGAAAAGCTTTAAGGCGAATAAAAAGAACAAGATGCTTGCTGCGCTCACCTCGGTCGTAGAGAACGTCACAGATCTCGGCAAGGGGCTAGCGAACATCGTCGGCAACACAGTCTTTGGGGCGAAAAAAGAAAGGAAATCTCAGAAAATGCTGAATAGTGAAACGGAGGATCCGATGATTATTAATAATCCGCTTATGAAGGGACTCTTATCGTTGGTCCTTCAGATAGATGTCGCTGTTAGAGGGGAAGAGGTCAGCGCATCTGCCACTGAAATCAAAATTAAGACTCAGATCGCAGAAATTTTGCTCGATATGGCCAACCAGCGCCAAGATTTTCTGGTTCAAAACTTTTTGTATTGGTTCGATGAAATACTCCTCAAAGAAGGAAAACGCTTGTTTAATTCGAATCCTTCAGAAATCAAAGAGACTTTGCAGAAGTATATCAACGCGCAGGCCCTCTCAGTGATTCCTCCTACGATGAAAACGGGTATCGCTGAAGTAGATGAGAAATATGCACAGAAGATAACGTCTGTCAATATGTTTTCAGGAGTGAAGAAGAAATTCTCTGGGATGAAGTCGACGACTAAGAAGAAGGGAGTCAAGAATAAGATTCTACAGGTGACGTCGTTCACAAATTACTCCGGAAATGAGGAATTTCCTGACTTGGATCGGCTGATCAGGGATACAAGCGTTGTTGAAAGTAGACAAAAAGGGATGGAAGCGCTCCCGTCGTTGCTAGCTTCGTTTGTGAATGCGAATAATACGAAACTAGAGCATTATCTTTTAGATGTGATTATGAGGTCTTTCAGCCAAAAAGAGGAGCTTGGAGTGTATTTGAAACAGGTTGATGTTCTCTTCGAAGACGAAGACATTCAGGTCTATAATCGGATTAAAACCCAAGTAGATGGAATGAGATACCTAATAGAACGATCTGAGGTAAGAAACAAAACGTTTTATTAACGCAATAATCTAATAATCTAATGATAGATATGGCTTGCTGAGTTCGCTCTTCAAGGAGGGAAACAAGCAGAAGTTGAAGAGATGATATATCAATTGAACTTGCTAAAGGGCTTATTCGCAAAGCAAAAGTCCAATTTCGCTAATTTCAAATTGTCTCCCTCTGAAAGGAACCCACTCCACAGGTAGCCACTTCAAAATTTGGATCTCATTTGTCATAAATTCCAATATTAGAGCGATTATGAAGCAAAAAGGAATCGATACTCCCTCCATTGAGCCCTGTGAGAGCCACCAAAACATTTTCAGAAATCTTAAAGGACATATTGCTATCTTTGAATTGTTAAGGAATGGTATGTTCCACCTCAAGCGTGCTTATCGGGAAAACTCGTCTCAAGAGAGGAAGGAGAAACTCAAACAAATTTTCGAGAATGCTTATGAATGTCTTACACTATTCTGCAAAAATAATGAAACGAATCAGAGGCTGCTCTGCGAGAAACTAAAGTTATTCCTTTTGAACATTGATTTTGACTTGGGCCAAATCGGTTTGATTTGTGAAATTTGCAAGGACAATAAATTCGTTTGTGAGACATACGGGAGACAGATTATTGATAGCATCATGGATGTTATCGTCAAAAATGGTAGAAAAGCCTGCTATCTCGAGCCATTATATGTAAGCAAAGCATTGATTTAACTTTTCATGGCTAAATCTCTATTATTATTGAAGGTTCTTCAAACGGCTCGCGGAGTCTCGTTGTTCGAGAACCAAATGGAAATTTTTAATAAGCTTCTTCCCAATTTCCGCTCTCTCAGCGAGGGGGAACAAGAGCTATTATATGTGAAAGAACGTGACTCGAGCGAATTAAATTTCCAATTCAAGAAAAGCGATGTATTAACCGGTTCAATGCAAGGCACATTGCTTCCCGTATGCGATGAGCCCGGCATTTATCACGCAAAGCTTCTTGATGTAATACAGATTTCTTTTTTCCCTTTGAGCTAATTGATTAATTTTCCTTTAGATATTTTTACTCATTGCCAACGGGAGTGATAAACTTCAATTTACCCACGCACGGCTTCGAAAGGCTTTCTCTCTGCCTTATCTACTCGAACTAATCACTCATCCTGACCAATTTGACGAGAATCATATTCAAGAAGACCACCACGACCTGCTGATGGTTGAAGATACCTCACCAGATGGTTATGTTTCCATCAGATCAACCTTCAGGTTCGATGATATGGAATGGCCAAACCCCGAGCAAATGAGCCTAATAAAAAATAAAATCATTGGACTACTTCAAGTGATCTATCTGACTTCCGACAGCAGAATACTTGGAGAATGGGAAAAATGCCATGAGCCGTTGACCAACTTTTTACTATTCGAGCATAAAAGAATGTCGGCTATCAGCGAGAGAAACCCGTATCTTGCGTCCTATCTCGCGTATCTTTTCGATACGTTCCTGCCGTTTTTGAACATCTATGTGGAGGAGGTGCTCCTTGATAGTCAAGTTTCGGACATGGAGAAAATTGATGTTCAACTATTTAATAATATCATTACAACGGCGCTTGATAAAACTACTTCACTAAGCAGATTTTTCAAAGAAGTTAATGTGGAAAATCTCATCAAACTCGCAAGGAGCATAAACGACGAGCACTCATATACCGCTCTATTTAAAGACAAATTTGAGAAGTTGGAAAAGAAGCAAAATGAGTATATTTTGATTGAAGAGACCATCAACAGCATCAAAAAGGGCCAAGACCTGTCCCATCAGAACAGAGAGAACGTGAAAGATATCTGGCAGAGACTCTTGCAACTGTTTTTAAGCAACAAAACTTATGAAGCGGTACTCTAATTTCGTTGTGACGAAGAATTGATTGTTGTTTAATAGGAAATTGAGAAAGAAGGGCTTGCACTAAGTGAGGCTATCGTGAACTTTGAGAAATACCTGCCTGCTGAAACGATGAAAAAATTTAAATTACCGCTAATTACCATGAGGGAGATCGTGAAAAAGTTCATCAAGTATCTGAAGCATGGACTAACAGACAATGCCAATGTTCAAACGATGATCAAGACGACGAAAGTGTTGATTAATATTGTCGAGAAAGCTCCCAACAAACAACTCATGCAGGTACCTGAGCGTCTTATCACCCACATCATTATCTTATTTTTCTCATGATTAGGAGTTTATGGACAGAGAAGAAGCCATGGAAATGATCCTCAGTGTCTTTTCAGACGCAAAATACCCGACGATTCCTGATGAGCTATTTGACGTGTTTCTTAAATTCGGAATTACACTATTGGATGGAGGGAATAATAAAGTTCAAAGGACAATCTATAATTATTGCATCTCTATGCCTCGTTCCGAGTTCATGTTTAAGCGATTCTATACTTTTATCAGCAACCAAATTCGAGAATTAAAAGCGGAAGACGAGATTCTAATCGGCGATGACCCCGAAAGCTACAAGAAGTTCATAGACGACTTCTACTCAAAGGAATCTGAAGAAAAAATGGATAAGAGTGAACAGTTGAAAGCCAAAATTCTTGAAAAACTTCTTCGATTTTTGCAGCTGTTCACCGAGGGACATTATTTAGAGCTACAAAATTACGTCAGATTCCAGAAGAACAAGTCCAACAGCTATGATCTCGTCGCCATCATCAGCGAGCTTCTCTTGGTCTATTCGTCAAGCATGGCTCACAAGGACTATGAAAATATTATAAAATGCCTGGATACGCTTACGGAGTTCGTCCAAGGCCCTTGCCCAGATAATCAGTTGGCATTGATTGACGGAAAGTTCCTTGACGTTGCTTATAAAATCCTCAGCGTAATATTTCGTTAAAAAAAACATTGGTTTTTAACTCTTTTTTCCCCCTACCTCAGAGAGAAACCAAGAAATCGGTGATTACAGATCTCATCGAAACTGAGGAAAACCGGCTCATGACCACTCAGGCTTCTATGGTTCAATCCCATATAAGTATAAGACGAGCAAGTACGAAGGGGATATCGCAAATAAGTATGCGAACTAGTATGAGAAATTCCGATATGCTGCCCTGGCAGATTGCGCAGCTGAAATATAAATGCATGATATTGGTGAATTCGTTATGGGAATCACAACAAACACCAAAAAGGATTGGAAGGCTCATGCGATCCATCCCATTGGACGTGCTGAAGCAGAACATAGCTGAGGTTTACAAGCAGTACAAAGAACTGTACGCTACAAATTATACAGCGAAAGCATTTGGACACGTATAATTTGAAGAAAAAAGCATTCGTTGATTATCTCATTTTTTTTTTAGTATGCTGTCAATCCAGAAGATGACGAAGAAAAAAGACCTCTTGGCTACTATGATCTTATCGTTGAAACAGGGTTTTATATTTATTTTCTCATTCAGACATACATCGAGGCGAATGTTCAAGACTCTGATATTGGTATCAATTTGAATTTAATATGGCCTCATAATTGCTAGATTTCCTTGATGAAATACACGAATTGAGTGGAGAGCTTCAAGCGACACAGGCCGTCAAAGGCATGACCGGTTTCCTTCGAAATAATGTTGTTGGCGATCTTGGAAAGTTTGGAGTCACTCTTCTTCAATCGGGTCTCTCCACCATGCACTGTACTTCAAAATCATATGAAAGTTAGATTGCTAATCGTCTATATTTTTTTTCAAAGCCGTCACGAAAAGCGTCGAAAAAAATGTGAAAAACGCGATTAAGTTCAAGCTGCTTAAAACAGATGAGGACAAAAAGGCTCTCAAAGAAGCTATAGAGCTGAAGAACGCCATTGAGTACAGAGAGAGAATTAAAGAGGTAACATTATTGGGAGTTGCTTGGTACTTAACCCCCTATAGGGAGTTCAATTCTTTGCTAAAAATTCGGCGCATATTGAAGTAGTGCGGAATAATAGCATTGAGAAAGTGCGGTTCATCTTAATGCCTTATCACAAGGAGCTTCCCAAGGAATATAAGACTCAGTTCCATGAGACAGTCGACCGAATCTCCCTAAAATCAAAGATCACCGGGCTGATTGAAACTACTCCTTCTGCTATAAAAGTCGCAAAGCATGAGCTAAATTTAAAGATGTTCTTCGCAAAAAACAAATTCATTGCGATCTTCGCAAATTTCGTTCAGCTCTGGAAGGATCTAGCCTTCATCCTCGTAACAAATACACATTCCTTTTCTTTCTTAGCCTGCCTAATTAATAGAGCATCGTGCTGAATCTTTTCATTCTCTTTTCCTATTCCGACCGCTTCACTCAATATGGAGATAGAAATGATGTTAGAATATACACTCCTATTTTCTTCCTTGACCCAGCCCGGTATACTCCTGAAAGTAATCTATCTATTATAAAAGCAGCAGTGGGTTAACATTTATTATTTCAAAGAAACGGATCAAATCTTCCAAGCTCTCGGGATCTCGATGTTGCTATGCTCGTCATTCGTCTTTCTCTTCTTTGTGCTGAAGAAACTTCCTCTTCTGCTCAAGGAGATCTGGGTCGACCCTCCGGAGGCAGCGCTGCAGAAAAAAGGCGTTATCAAGCAAATCATCAAGTTTATATCAAGAGCGCTGCTAACAATCTTCAAATTTGCTCAGGATTTCGAAATTATGTATTACATCGGCTACATCATATTCGCAATCATCGGACTGGCCTATCATAACTTTTTCTTCTCGTATCATCTCTTGGAAGTTATGATTAGATTCCCAGAACTCAGAAATGTGTTGAGAGCTGTATGGGAGCCAAGAAAGGCTATTTTGCTGTTGATTCTGCTCGTGCTGATTACTGAATACGTGTTCAGTTTTGTGGCATTCCAGTTCTTTTGGAAGGATTTTGATGGATATTGCAATACAATGTTGATGTGCTTCCTTTCAAATATAGACTTCACATTCAAAGGAAACGGAGGAGTCGGAGGTTTTCTCAACGAGCTCAATTCAGAGGACAGCTGTAATCGCCTTAATCTCATAGCAATGTCTTATAATCGGTTCTACTAGCCCAATATTACAACGGAGGGAGATATTTATTCGATTACATTGCAACAGTGCTTGTATTTGTTCTTATGATCAGCATCTTGGCAGGTACTCTGATTGACTGTTTTGATAGTGCTTATGAAATATGATGGGAACAGGTATTATCATCGACACGTTTGGTTCGCTGAGAGAGCAAGAAGAAGAAAAGGTGAGGGATATTAGAGATTTCTGCTTTATTTGCGGTCATTCGAGGTAAGATTGGCTGGTGTGGTTAAGTAAGCGATAATAATTTTATAGAGAAACCTTTGAAAGGCAAGCTGATACGACCGTAGGCTATACATCACATATAAAACGAGATCATTATATGTGGAACTATGCGTTCTATGTCGACTACATAAAATCAAAAGATCCAACCGAATACACCGGCATGGAGAGCTATATCCGTGAGAAATTGGATCGAGGAGATATTACGTGGTTCCCATTACACAGGTACATTTTGGCTATATAATTTCTGAAAACAATTTCTCTTCAATAGAGCACTGTCTTTAAAAGACCAACAGCTTAGTGAGCAGGCAGTTTATCATGAGATTTATAGCAAATTCCAAGAGGATGTAACAAATTCTCACTGCTATTGCTTAACAAATCAATGTATTAGTTGACGACAATTCAGAACGAAATGAAGCAAATTAGCGATATTTACAGCAAATTGCACGCAGAATATAATTTCAAATTTGAAAGCGATAAAGTAGGCGGTCCAGGCTCGAAGCGAACGATTTCAAAGAATACAAGTCGCTAGTGTTTCATATTGATTATCAGATCAGATATAGATCAGAATATATCAGAGATAGATCAGAATAGACCAGAAATAGCTCGAGTTTTGAATTTTGTTGTAATGCGACTTTAGAATGAGTGAATAAAAAAAGTTTTTATTTTTGGGAGTTATATATTTCCTTAATTTTATAAGGCGTGTCATTTGTAGAACTTTTTATAATAGATAACATTGACAATTAAAATGGAAGCCTCAAGCAACACTTATCGCATAGAAAACAAATGCCCAAGTCGCATTTGGTATAGAATCTATACTGAAAAAGGTGGATGGACAGGTCACGATCTTGGCAAAGATGAGAAAACGGAACTTGGTCTTTCTGGTCCGATTGACACTCTCCGCGGCTTTAAATGGGAGAAAGGCGAGGAAGAAGTCTTCCCTTCGGACTTACCCGCATACAAACTCGACCCTGAACTAGAAACGAAAGTCACGCTATCTCCTATCTTCGGACCAAGACCGACCCGCTCGATCAAAGTCTTCATGGCATGCTTGGCTGGTCCAGCTGACCCAGCAACCCGAAATGACACCACTCTTATCGAAAAGTTCAAAGAGGCTGGTGTTCCGCAAGATAACATTTGGTGCTTGCTTGAGCGACAATGCACTCCAAAGAGTATTATTGCGAATTTAAGTGATGCTGCCAGCGAGAACATTAGTCATGAGAATGACATCATGTTAATCTACCTTGGAGGACACGGAAATGGCGGAAGCGGCAAAGATTATTCGCTCGCAACGTGGGAAGGGTTCACAATGAGCGGAGATGTACTCAGAGCGATCTCAAAATGCAAGGCTGAGATCTTTATGGTTGTTGATAGCTGTCATTCTGGTGCCATGATTGATGATGCTAAGCGTTTCTTTGGCTCTGAGAAATCTAAACCAAAAATGACGATTTTAACTTCAACACAAGCAGACAACTCTGCTTGCACGGGCTGGAAGTTGATTCAGATGTTGGTTGATCATGTTGGAAGTGGAAAGTACATCACTCCTGCATCTGTGGGACAATACGTTTTAAATAACTTAAAAACTTCATTGGAGACGCAAAAGGCTCAGCTGGCAACGATTTAAAGACACGCGATAAATCAGTATTAAAACTTATGAAAGTTTTAAATTGATCGCTTTATATTCGTAATATTCAAGTTAATATATATAGTGGTGGACCTAGTGTTGAACTCATATCGCTATTTGAAAAATTACAGTAAAGCAATATAATTTAGTCCCTGAGAATTAACACTAATAACGAATTAGTGTAGGTCTTAATGTGAAAATATAGTTTAATTTCAAAGATTTCAGATGGTGGGCTGACGACGGATTCGCGGTAATATTGCTTGAAACATTTAATCTAACTCGAGGAATTCCATAATATTGATTTGGGGTTTTGGGGTTTTGGGGTTTTGGGGTTTTGGGGTTTTGGGGTTTTGGGGTTT
>ENA-UOTZ01001833-UOTZ01001833.1-compost-metagenome-genome-assembly--contig:-NODE-1833-length-12941-cov-9.068719_pt1 | contig 12941 bp, 12 predicted proteins | sample MGYA00238144_ERZ746983 | MGnify/ENA primary metagenome ERZ746983 (study PRJEB28759, sample SAMN06268863) | compost metagenome | isolation source: single cell | place: USA: California, Emeryville, Joint...
TTTTTCGATATGAAAAAAATTGCATGAGTGACTGGAACGGACAAACCAGTATAACTAACAACGAAAGCAATAAAAACAATAGTCAGTGGCTAATATGACAGCAAGCACGGCAATAGATCCTCGAAACTAAGGCGATGGTATGTACTAAATGCCACACATCGTAAACAGTGAGCTCTAACGATAAATAACAGCATTTGTTTATTTGAGCGTGTTTTATAGAAATATATCAAAGTACATAAATTTCGCTAGATATAATTGAATACCAAGATTTTTCATATGAAAACATAAGTTTTACAATAATGAGCTCTCTCTTCTCACCCTCCTCACATTCTAAAATAATAGGATTTTCCAGGATTACCAATTTCCTCAAAAAAAAAACAAACAAACAGAAAATCAATATTTTAACTTTAGTACTTTCCTCTTTGATGGCTTGCCTGGTTCTTTTTGCCATAAGAATTATGATACGCCTCCTCATCTTCCTCAGAGTAATCATAATCTTCTTCATCCACTGACTGTCTTCCTTTCGTATTTGATTTATTATACTGCTTGTAGTTATCATTCGGCCTCGATTTTCCATTATGATATTGATTATTATGTTGGTATTTATCAGCCGCCTTTGCATTTGCTTTCGGATCAGTCTTTTTTACATTACTCCCTTTCGTAACTCTCGAACCTGGGACTTCACTGTCTTCTTCATCTTGATCACTTTCCTCGTACAATCCGAAGTCAACAGACTGGTTTTTCGCTAGAATTTAACAGAAATTTTATAGAAAAACAGATTTTTTCAAATCTTTTTACTTGGTAGGTCACTCTGTTGTGATTGTCCTGGTGGCATATACTGATTCCCATGCTTATTGGGGCTATTCCCACCCTTATTGGGGCTATTCCCACCTGCTTGATATCCTTGCTGAGTCATCGGCGCCTTCTTCGTTGGGGATCCAGAATATTGCTGTTCTCCATAATATTCTTCTTCATCCTCAGGCACACTGTTTCCACTTTGATAATAATTTTTCCCATTTTTCGCGTTCGGCTGCTGCGGTTTATTACCCTTCCCAGTCATTTTCCCTTGTTTTTGATTATAATCCCTTCCATCATCATCATACTCTGAATATTGAGAGGGGTACCCTGAATTCATTTTATTTTGCGGAGCGTTTCCGTAATTCTGTGATTGGTACTGGCTTCCGTGCGTAGAACTATACATTCTGCTTTCCAGTCCAGGATTTCTACCATTCATGGCTTGAGTTGGATGCATTTTTCCATGCTCCTGGGGTTGATAGTAGCCGCTTTCCTGCATATTGCTTGTGTAAGAAGCATTATAGCTTCTATCAACAGCAGACCCTGTGTATGTAGGTTGGTTTTTCTGATTCGAATTAGACTTGCCTTGGTTTTGCGTGTTTTTTTTATCCCCTGTTGGAGTGAAAACACTATTATCGGTGGCCACGCTCGTGTACTTCGTGTCCACTTTCAGATTTTTCTTTGCTTTTGGATCGTATTGGTTGCTGGTGTTCTGCTGCGAGGAATAATAGTTATCATAGCCTTGACCTGAACTATCGACTCTATTTTTATTTGAAACCGGCATAGGGCTCCTCTGGTCTGGATACATGTACTTATTATTCATCGGACTCTTGTCCCTAGCTCCACTTCTAATAATTGAATTGCCAGCAGTATTCAACGTACCACCAGGATTAGCGCTATTAGTATAGTACGAATGATGCCGATTAGGGTCTCCTCCATTGTAACTATCACCATACGAATCATATCCATTTCCAGTCATCATTGGCTGCTTTCCTTTAACAGGACTCATGCTTTTAGATCGACCCTGTCCTTCAGTCTCTTCGTCTTGCATGCTGTAATAGCTCTGGTCTACGGGGTTATTTCCATGTTGAGGTGTCGTTCCTCTTCTTCCTCCGCTTTGATAGGTATTATTTGTCCTCGAGTACGCTTGGGATCTGCCCACACCGCTCTGCTGTAACGCCATCATCCCAGACTGTTGAAGCCCAGAAGGCCGACGGGAATACTCTGCATTGCTATATCCAGTTCCCTGCTGCTGGCTGTTCTGCTCATGGTAAGTGTTATTCTGAGTGAGTGTCCTTGAAACATTCGTTTGCTGACTCCTTTGAGTATCATAGACTCTGGAATTGTTCCCGTTGCCTGGATTTGCTGAGTTTTGTATCTGCCGTGAGTTTCCTTCCACGACCTGAGAGTTCTGAGTTCCAGGCATATCAAGTACACGGGTTGAATACTGACTGTACGGTCTGCCCGGGTCTTTTCGAACCGCAAAAAATTGCTCTTGCGCCCTAATAGGCTGCTTCATTGTGTCGGCTTGAGCCTTTAAGTTTCCATTTGCGTTCGTGTATGCGTTTGCGTTTCCATATGGATTAGTGTTCGCAACTGCTTGTGCATCCCTCTCTTTTTGGAATCGCTTGAGTATGTCTTCATCGTCAAGCTTCTCATTCTTTTTGACGTCACTTTTTTTCTAAAATTATAATCATTTTTTCCTTTTGCTGAGAAAATAAAATACGTTCGAATCATGCCAATCGTAAATGAAGTCCCATTGGTCATAGTGCTTGAAAAACAGATCCCGAAACAACTTCTTTATGTAATTATAATCCGGTTTCTCTTCAAATTTTAGCCCTCGACAGTAATTCATATAAACCGCAAACTCCTCTATTGAAAAATTCATATTATTATATATATATGCGCTCCTTTCCTTTACCTGGAATTCCACGACACAGGGCCTCAATGGTTGTTTGAGATTTCTTCTCCATGATTTTCTCATACTTATTCATCTTATTCGATGCTCTCAGTCCTTGCCAAGGTAAACTGCCTTTTAGAAAATAAATAAGTAAGTATCCTATTGACTCAAGATCGTCTCGTCTTGCTTGTTCTAAACACATTAGCAACTTAAGATCGACCGTGTTGAATAATATAAGTATCAACCAATTCCAAGATGGCAATTGAGACTCGCATATCTCGCTGTTCCTGTCAAGTTTTTCCCATCTTTATATGGGATATGCTGACCTGTGCGCGGGTCTAAGTATTTCTTTGAAAGTCCGAAATCGATCACGTAAATCAAATTTTGGCTCTTTCCAACTCCAAGTAAAAAGTTCTCAGGTTTGATGTCTCGATGCAGAAACCCTTTCGAATGCAAATACTCGATCCTGCTTATCTGAAAGCACAAGCTTTATACTCACTATTTGAGAAAGCATACTAATTGATCTGCAATCATGAGTACAGTTTTTAAACTGAACTTTCTCTCGCAAAAGTTGAATAAATCCTCCAAAGTTGGACCTAAAAGCTCCACTACCAATATGTTGTAGTCTCCTTCGACACCAGCCCAGTATATATGCGGAATCCCAGCTAAGAAAGCACAGCATTGTTAATATTATTCTCGAAAGGTTCATTTACATCCTCCTTGAAGGAGTTTGTACACTTTTGATTCGTAGATTATTTGAGGGAATTTAGCGCCTACGTTTTCCTGCAAAAAAGAGTTGAGGTTATGGATTTGAAGGCTATTACCATCTTAACAGCAACTTCTTCGTCAGTTTTAGTGTTTGATGCTGTGGAACGGAAGGTTAATTCAGTGAAAAAGAAAGAAGTGGATTACCAATGTAGATCTCTCCGAAAGAGCCTGAGCCGATTTTCTTTCCCAGGCGGAAAATTCCTGCTACTGTCACTTCCATGAGGTGATGAGAAGTAATTTATTTTTAATATGCTTCTGATATTTCTCAGAGCCGACTCATCCAAAGTCTATAATAATGAATTATTTTAAGGAAGACATTAGTTAATTGTGTACAGCGTACGCATTGGGGTAGCCTTATGATTTCTGAATAAGGCTTTATTTTTCGTAGAGAAGAAAGAAAGGTTGTAATGCATGCAATGCTCTTCATCGAAAATTATGGTTGCTGAAAGGACTAATTCGAATCTCTCAGAGCCCGCTTAATTCATAGGATTAATGATTGGACCTTGGTGTGTCGGTGTGGTTCCATGGGAGGATGAGAGTTGCTCTCTTGTTTCAATCATTTTGAAAAGCTGCTGTGTTAGATAACTTACCTAAAAAGTTTAGACTCATTGTCAATCAAATCAATCCGAGCGATTTTATGGCGATTCTCTTTGCTAATTGTGAAATAGCTCTATCCTTTGCTGAATGAAGAGCATGTCTTCTCTCTGACCTCATCACAGCAAGAGCATGCGACGAGACGCATTGCTTCTCTGTAACTTCGCTAGAAACTCAAAATTATTCTTTAGCGCCTCTTGTGATCATTGAGAATGTATATCAATAATGACTTCTTCTGTTCGTTCTCCAGATCTTTTAGAATACGAGAAAATCAAATATTTTAGCGATTGAACTAGACACTGTAAAATATGGAGAAAAGCCCTGGTCTATTTTATTAGGGCTGTTTCGCTCTATCAAAAGGATTAAATTTTATCAATAATTCACAACGCATCACATCACATATCGATGATCAAACTCACACTTAACAACAAGCCATTGATACTATTCGATTCAACAACCAAACATCAAATGTCTCCAATCGCAACGCAATGCCAGCCCACACCTCAACATGAAGGAACCAAAGCAATACTCACCAGCAAAACACCGAAAAATGATATCAATAAAGCAGCTAAAGTCCTGCATAACACATTGCAAGTTCAATCTCCTCTCCCAAAGCGGACCACAAGCCTTGCCAATGTCTCCGGAGGCTCTTTCCACAGGTCTCCTAAAAAAAGAGAAGAATCAAAACTCGCACCTAATCAAACTACAAACAGCACACTCAATAGAAACAGATTTCGCATCCATAGTCCGTACTCGAGGTCACCGAAACAAGATAGCACGAGTTTCAACCTCAGAAAAACCAAACCATTCGGCCAAGGGAGAGCAACCTCTCCTGAAGTAGACTTTATTGTACATGAAGACGTCCTGAGAGAAAAAGAGGAGCTTGAAAAAGGTCTGAAAAACGAATGGTTGAAATACCTCGCTGAGAAGCAAAATTCAGAAAAAATAAGTCAAAACGTATCGAAGCTTCAAACAAAATTGCATCTTGAGAATCTTAGGAGAATTTCTGGCTCTCCTAAAGTCCAAGAAAAAAAGAACTTTTTAGATTCTTTCTTTCCAACAACAGCATCGAAATTAGACTCGATTTTTCAGACGGAAGTGCTTGATTTCTCCCCTGAAAAAGATCCTTTAGAAAAGAAAAAAGAATCAACAACTTCCATAAAAAATTGTTATTTTTTTGGCGATTCTCCTTCTATGAAGAAACTGCCAGAGCAAATCGCACTTAAAGCAAGCTTTCAGAGGGCGCATTCTCCAACGATAGATAGGACTACAGAGTTGTTTAGTAATGATAGCAAAGATAAGAGCCAGCTCCAAGAAAAAGGCAAAAGAAACAACTCAAAGAAGCAACTTGGAGCTGTACTACTTCCCCGGAGGACGGAAGACAATACTATGAAGACTCAGGCTGCAACCCGCCTGAGCGTGACAGAGTCGTCCTTTACTCAGGATGAAATCAACGAGTTTAGACGGATCAGAGAGTCTCTCTGGGCAAAAGAAATGAAAAGCGCGATGGCGCAGAAAAATGATGAGCGTATGGAAAAATTGATGAAGATGGACATTGGAAGGACTCTTGATGGTTTGACCAAAGCACTCTCAAAAATTAAGGTAAGAATTGAATCCTTTTTTGAAAATACTAACCTGTTTGCTATTTTAATCAATTAGAAAATGAGGAAAAACAACCTGAACTTGGCTTTAAACAAAAATACTAAGTTCGTTCGTTACGTAGAAGATTCATCTATTGAGTCACTCAAAAAATATTGAAGGCAGCGTTTTTCTCTGAAATAATTAACTTTAACACCATAGAATTAGTTTCTTGGGAGAATATTTAATGTTACAGTCAAAATGAAGATAAGTTTTGATAAATTTCTTTATTATTATGTCTTTCTGTCCACTCCAAAATCGAAATTTTGAGATGGAGTTTCCAAGTAGTCTTCATCAATCATTGGAAGATAAAGAAAAAGCAATCATTCTCCAACTAGTGCATTATTTTTATTTTTGCGCTCGATTTCTAAATTTATCGATTCATAGACTCAATATATCCTAATAATCAGATCATTTTAAAGGCCAATATCCACATGATGGAAGATGATAGTCAAGAAAGAGTGTTCGAAGAATGCAAGCGAAACGTCAAGGAGCAAGCTTACTTCATGCACAAGGCTCTTGAAGAATTCAATTTAAGAGCAGGACTGAAACACTCAGCGAACATGCTCGATGCGCTCCGTACCTCCGAGCTCTCACCAAAGAACTACTACATGATCTTCATGCAAGTCTTCGACGAGCTCCAAGCTCTAGAAAAGCATTTCCGTGAAGAATATCGCAGAGGTCGCAAGCTACCTCATTTATACGAGAGTGTTCAGCACGCAAACAATGTTCTTCCGCGAATGTATTTGCTTATCACTGTAGGCTCAGTCTACATTGCCAGCAAAGACATCCCAGCCAAAACAATCCTCAACGACCTGTCAGAAATGATAAAAGGCGTCCAGCATCCAATCAAAGGTCTTTTTATTAGATATTACCTGCTCAAGATGTGCAAAGACAAACTTCCGGACATAGACAGCCAATATGAGGGGTAAGGAGAGATTTGCATATATGAGGTTGAGCTAATCTTGTTCTAGTGAAGGAGGAAACTTGGAAGATGCTATGAATTTTATCTTGAATAATCTGGAAGAGATGAATAAGCTGTGGATCAAAATGCAGTCCGGAGGGTCAAAGGATAAAGTAAAGCGCGAGAAAGAGAGACATGATTTAAAAATGACGATCGCAGAAAATTTTGTCCGGCTGTCATCGCTGAACGGCTGCACGTTAGAAGTCTATTCGAATTTCATCTTTAAAAGGATCATTCAAATCGTAATGAAAGCGATATACTAGAGTGATAAAGCGTGTCCTTTTCCTAGATTACGAGCAATAAAGACGCCACCTCGCAGCAGCACTTATTGGACTGCGTGATCCAAGCCTTCCCAGATGATTTCCATTTGGAGACGTTGGAAACGTTGTTACAAACCTGTGGTACGATTCTGCAGAACGGAGTGGATGTGAAATTGATCTTTATCAGACTAATGGATAGGTACTTTTTTTTCTCATGGAGATTGGCTCATATTTTTTGCTTTGTGAAAAACAATTAGGTTGTCGAAATTTGCTGCCAACGGCGATTCGACCTTGCAGCAGGCTGCGAGCCAGTTTGATATTTTCTCGATGTTTAAGACCAACATCGATAAGATTATCAGCGAGCAAGGCTTCACGACAGATTTGACCAAAATGATGGAACTTCAAGTAGCTTTTCTGCAATTTGTAGGAGAGTGCTATCCTACGAAAATTGAATACGTTAATCAAATTATGGAGTCTTGCTGCACGCTGCTCCGCAGAAGAAATCCCACCGAGGTGGACGAAGACGTTCAGAAGAACGTTGTCAAAATTCTCACGATTCCATTGTCGAGGCTATCGCTTAAGGTCATCTATATGTCAGAATTTCCAAATCTGATGAAATACCTCCCAGTGAAGAGGAGGAAAATCGTGGCTGTTGAGCTTGCTGAGGTAACTTTGTGTCTTCTAACTACTGTTGAGTTATCTCTTCGGTGATATAGTCCGTAGCGAATGCTTCAAGGATATTTAAATCTTTGGAGGATATGAAATTGTTAATTCACTTCCTCCAGCCTATTCTGCAAGACAGCTCCGAAATAACGCTGACGGTCGGCACAGACTACGAATTGGAGCAGCGACATGTCGCGCGGCTCGTGCATCTCGCTGTGCATGATGATCCAAACTACTATTTCCAGATGCTTGAGATGTTCAGAGAGCAGTTCTATAATGGAGGCGAGAATAGAATGAAATACACGATTCCTGCTCTAGTGATCGCGTATACTAAACTCGCTCGCTATATCAAGCAATGCCATGAACATCGTAACGACGGTGATGAAACAGAAGCTCAAGAAACGACGACAAGTGAGGACGATTTACCTCCTACACTCCATGATAAAAAGCTGAAATTCTTCAAAGGACAGATTAACGTTTCATATAGCAAATTATTCCAACTTATGAAGCAAGCGGTTGAGAAAATCGCCTCAGCTGCGCCAGAAACTGCCTTGAGGCTCAACCTGGAAATTGTCCAAAGCATTAGCGAGGTTGACGAGCAAAAAGAGGTATCTCAAATATTACACTTTTAGCCAATTACTAAATGAAATCATTCAGCTTGATGAATTCACTTATGAGCTGTGCTCAGATGTATTGCTACTTTACCAAGACCAAATCACCAATGCTGACATCAAAGTACGACTGACCATTTTTCCTCTCATCATTGTTGATTCAGGTTGATTTATTGACTCTCATCATTGGAGTGTTCCAAAGACTAAGATGCATGGGAGAAGATAATTATGATACATTAGCTATTAATGTTATACAGTACACAGCGAAACTCAATACCAAGCAAGCACAAGGCATAGCAGCCTTGCAATGCTGTCACTTCTACTACTCCGATACAATTGTAAATCTACATCGGATTTTCGCCCGTTACAATATGTGATGACGTAATAATCTAGGTTGCACCAAATAAGGTAATGGACTGTTTCAAAAAAGTGTTGAAGCTCGCTGAGGCTGCCGTTAGCGCTCAACCCGATGCAAATAGTTTCAAAATCTATCTTTTGCTGTTGAATAAGTTCCTTTACTTCCTCCAAGCAGAAAACTTCAACGCGGTAAGAGACATCGACTCGTTTAAGTTTTTTCAAATTTCGTTTGATGGGAAATAGATATCTGCTCAGGATATTAACACGTGCATTAACATCATCAAAGGAAAGCTGTCGCTATTGACCAATGAAGCAGATTCCGAATTTGTGAACCGATATCTGAAGAGCACCCTTGATTTCATTAAGGAGAAGCAAGCTTCAAATCCAAGATTCGAGGGAATCGAAGCATAGAAGCAGTGAATCTATTCAAATAGGATACATTTCGTCATTAAATAATGGAATGAGAATATATAAACTTTTCTGACATTTACACGAGAGAGAGATAGAACTCTTGATTTACAAGCAATAGTTAAGAAAAATCAAAATAATTAGCTCTTGATGGTTGAATGATATGAGGGAGGTGTTTCTAGAAAACTCTTTTTTCAGTATTAATGGAATTCCAGGAAAAAATCATCCTTACAATGTAATTTGTGATTTTGGTGTTTTGTTTTTTAGGAATTAACACGCTCATTCATGCTGACAGCAATGTTACGTTTATAATGTGAGTGCTGTTAAAGCATATCTCTGCAGCGCAATTTCATGAAGCTAAATTGAGAATCTTCAATTGGCTATTTAGCGAATAAAGGATTCTTCTGTAATAATTTGTTCTTAAAAGTATTCCAAAAATTGGAGTTTTATTGCAAGCTGGTACTTCTCTCGGTCTCATCGTGCACAGCTCGCTGTCGACATGAGAGATTTCAGATGGAATCAAAGAACCAGCGGCAGCAAAAAGATTCTATCAAGGAAAAGCTGCTTTGAGAAGAGAATTGGTAGAAACTACAGGAAAATTCTTCCACAGAAGTTGATGCTGCCAGCAACTGCGGATCGTCAAGACCGAAGTTGAGCGAAGTATTATGGCATACTTTTTTCCTGTTCAGGATAATGTTAGAGAGATCAGAAAAGCAAGTCTCGAGCGGGCTGGTTCTTGGAAATTAAAAGAGAGTAATCGGGGTAAGTTTCCTGGGTGATGGAAAATCGTTATTTAGACTCGAGTAAAATAATAGAAGGCATAAGAGGGGTTCTTCTGGTGAGTGGAAAAGTATCTTGCATCAGCCTCAAATGATGAATCAGTGGAAACATGGGAATTGCAGACTTACAAATGTTCTGTAATTCTTGAAAATTCACTGCTGTATCGAGAGTAGCAGAGCTAGTTTACTTTCCATCACGAGAAAAACACACTCATCACTTCTTCCACGAAATCCTTGAACGCCATAGAATTACTCAAATTGCTTGGAGATTTCAGAAAGTATGCTGCCATAGTCTCCTCGTGATTAAAGATAGAAAAACCTGGAAACAGAAAAGCATTGAAGTAGCTCTCGGCGATCTTCAAAAGAATATGGTTTTCATGGTAAATAATATTGACAATACCAGAGCCTTCGCGAAGGATCGAGTAACACACGCAATTATTTTCAAGGGAAGAGAGAAAAAGCAACAAAACCGAAAATATCAAACCAAAAAAAATCGTTTTGGTGTCTCAAATGAATCTATGTCCGAAAATGTGACACCTAATAAATAATAGAATTTTTGAACTCTGTCGAGTTTTCGACAAATAGACTCTCCTCTTGAAACATTGTTTTGAAATATATTGCTAGGTTTCTCTCAACTTAATTGGCAGGAGTAGATGGGATTCATGTATTCAAGAGCATGAGCAACACTAAGAAACTTCGGATACATTTTACTACCTCAATTGCTATTTAAGGAGCCAAATTTGTAGAAGTTTTCAAAATTCCCCTGTTACAATAACCAGAACCCTTGGATGTAGTCTTTTTGAATCATATTATATGGCTAGTTCCCCACTTTTCAGATAAACGAACTCTGGTAGGTCTTAACTACCTTTTTGCAGTTTAATTGCTTTATAGAAATATTATGCTCACTTACCATTCATTACAAGAGATAGACTTTAACAAAAACAAATTGATAGTCAACACTGAAGCTAAACGCCAATAGTAAGAATAATAACCTCATCGTAAAACCTTTGTGTCTGTCAGCTCAACCTCCTTTTTAAGTCCATGAACTTGGGCTAATTTCCTCTTGAAACGCATTTTTCTTTATAAATAAGCGGCATAGACAATATTTTCAGCCTGTTATTTCTTCTAAAATTTGAATTTCATGAACGCAAGAAACTAATTACACTAAACAAATAAGAAATTTAATTCAAGTTCGTTTGGCAAAGAAAATTGCGTTACAACAAGATGTCGACTCCTCGGCTAAACCTCTATCATAACAGTAACTATCTCGTCATCTTCGCCTCATTCACTCTTAATTTAGCAAAACGAAAAGACACTAGAAGGAACAAATCCGTTCATGATGACAGTTGCTTCAATTTCGTGGAAGGCGAGGGCCTATTTAAGTTTGAAACTAAAGATGATACTCATCAACTGAAAGTTAATCCCCAGCAAAGCAGTGAATTTATCCCTCAGAGCAAATTAGAAGCCATATTCGGACAGAATTTGGACAAAGACAATCTCGGCTATCTAAACTCATTGATCAAGACCCGAGAGCTCATGGATGAAATGAATTTGAACAAAAAGAAGAAGCAGTTGAGGCAGCGACCTGTCGAGGTAACCCAGCAAGAGTCTCAAGAGCGGATCAATAGCCCAGTTGATGAGCCTATATCAGCTCATTTTTCTCAGCAGGTCCGCTCTCCGACGCTCGCTAGCGATGACATCCCTAGCATCGATAAAGAACCAACGACTCTCAGAAATGAGGACGAGAATATTCTTCTATACAATCGAGAAAGCATCCAAGAGATCAAAAAAGACGACGCATTCAAGAGCACAGACGAACGGATATTTAGCGAGCTGTCGCGGCATAGCAGCAAGGAAGCATTGCGTGAGAGAGCGAGAGTTAATGTTCACGCTTTTAAGAAAAATGCAGCTCAGTTGCCTCAGGTTAAAGATTCTTATGCAGGTATTTTCGAGGAATAAGCTTCCTTTATGTGATTAATTTCTCAGGAGGAAATGATACGAAGCAAGAGGTGGAAGGGCCGTTGGGATTTGTCAGCAGTATCAGTCAATACTTGAATTATTTTGACACGGCGCAAAGAGAAATGGGAGCAGGGTGCTATTCGAATTATTATTCAAAGGGAAAAGACCATATTTCTGAACTAAAGAAAGAGCTCGAAGTCATGCAAAACGAAAACCGCGCGCTTCGAAAGCAGAATGAGAAGCTGGAACATAAAATTATTGAAGTTAGTAAAAAGAATGCGTTGCTAGCTGAAGAGCTTGCTCGAAAAGTTCAAGATGAGGACATGGGGAATGTAAGCTACTATTTATAAGGTCAGTAAGGAACTAACTTGGAAATAGAACATGGCTGAGTATAAACAGCAAATTGCAGAGTTGGCCAAGCAGAATAAATCTCTGAAGAAGAAACTTGCATATACACAGGAGATGCTTGCAAAATCAAGAATTGAGAATGAAAATAATCAATTAGCTCTTAAGAAGGTCTTGCAAGAGTAAATTTAATTTGGAGTGTATGGAAGATTTATGCAAATTCAGAAAAAGCTACACGGCGATGAAATCAAAGAAAGATTCGGGCCGAGGAGGAGCAGAAGACAGCTACCTCAGTTTTGTAAAAAACCACGACTACAGCTCGCCTCGTAAGTATGGTGAAACGACGTCGAAAAGACATAATCATCAGCCGAAAGAAACTTTCGAGAATTACTTGAACCAGCGATTTAATCAAACTTTAATCGAGGACAAGCATCTTCTGAATCCGCTGAAATATAAGTAAACTTTGCATTTTGGTGAAACCTTTATAGTAATTGAATTCGTATGAAGGGTTGAGCGAGACTTTAGTCGACAGCTGCTGAATGAGAGCAGAAGAAAGCCAGATTTCCAAGCGGATGATGATGAAACTGATGATATTATGTTGAGTGAGAATGAAATCGATGATGTGGATCAAAATTATTCAGATTCCAATAATGATGAAGCAAACTTATCTAAAGAGCAACAAATCAAGGTAATGATTCGGCGTTGCGTCTAATCTAATTTCAAATAGGAAATCAAAAAGAAACTTCATGCTCTACTTGAGACATCTGATACAGCTGCGGATATGATAGTACCTCTGGGAAACAGCCGCTATGAGGTGAGTGTATATGTCATAATTTAAAACTTTATTCTTTTGTTGTAGAAAAAAGGGTCTAACATGAATCCTAAAGGAGAAACAGCGAA
>ENA-UOTZ01001834-UOTZ01001834.1-compost-metagenome-genome-assembly--contig:-NODE-1834-length-12923-cov-5.668691_pt1 | contig 12923 bp, 12 predicted proteins | sample MGYA00238144_ERZ746983 | MGnify/ENA primary metagenome ERZ746983 (study PRJEB28759, sample SAMN06268863) | compost metagenome | isolation source: single cell | place: USA: California, Emeryville, Joint...
CAACCCTGCTCCTGAAGTTGAAAGCAATAGAGTTACTTTGTCACAAATCAGAATCAAGAGAAGTCGAGAGTTTCCAAGACCAAAACGCGATCTCTAAGATCCAATAAAGAAGACTTTTAGAGAATTGCTAAGCCCAAAAATTATTAAAGAACTCCATTTCATAAATTTTAAAAATTGATAACATTCTTAATTTTACAGTGCTGGTCTTAATATCCCTCGATAATTTATAAGAAAAATTTGACTCGAATGGGGTCGCTTCAATCTTAAACACAAATCTTCTTAAGACAGAAAAAATCATTAACAGAAGTCAAGCAAGCTATCATAGATCGCCACAACAACTAGCGCACAAACAAAAGGATTATCTGATCTACAGAAAGCCCCTCGCTGCAGCCCATATGGACCAGTTTTTAATTTTATTTGGTATTACTTTCATATCTTTTCTCCGGCCATTCTAATAGGAAAGTTGAAGCTGTAGAAAATTATAAGGATCTTTCTTTGGATACCAAGAATGATTACGAATGGATGATAAGGACATTCTATTTCGTATTTTGGGAGGAAATAGAAATTTTTTCATTTGATCTGCTAAAAACTCCTCTGAAAGGCACACTTATGATAAAGAAGCTCAAGGTTTAGAAAGGTCGTCAAATTTACATTAACTTAGGAAGAAGACGCTTGAAAGTCTCTAATGTATGCAGAATTCACCTTAAATTAGAGGTGTTTGGCTGATTGGTCTAGTGTATGCATGCTCGCGAAAGATCAGTCGGAAACACATTGTACCTAAATTCTGATCATGTGTATAGATTCTGAGAAAACAATACAAGAGAAGTTTTCTGGTTCTTTTCGACCGCTTCTCTTCTCTCTGAGGCAGCGGGAATCGAAAATATTATTTATTTCTCCGCGAGGCCCTGAAGGTAGTGAGTAGCTCGATGAAACTACCCGACACTTGCTTTCATTCTTGAGGAAGGGTAAGCATCAAATCCTACAGCTTCCAACGTGGAAAATAAATTCCCTTACTTATCTTAAAATTTATTCATTTCATTGTGTTAATTACCATTGGGCGTTTCTTTTGATGATAAGGTTAATTCTTTCCATTGACTTAATTTTATTTTGTTATTCAATATTTTAAAATTTTTTTTGTTGGGTAATCAATCTCGAACTTGATCTGTTTTTTTTTTTTGAATTGCGGATATTCATTTTATTTGTGCTATTCCTTTCTATTTCAATTAATGGAATTTCTAAGAAATCATGTAGTGGCAAAAGTAAGTCTTACACCCAGGCATTTAATTTTGCTTTTATTGTGAACTCCTGGCTTATTAATGAAGTGTTAGCTGCTCCTGGCACTTAAAAAGCAATGATACATTCTTACTACTTAAATTATTGATTATGAATTTTGACCCATTATCCATTATCATTCCATTTCTTATTAGCATATGCATCAAATCTTATTTCTTCATACCAGGTCCTTGATATATGTGGCCTTGTATTTTTCAAATTCAAGAAAATCTGACATATCAGATTACAAAGTGTCTCGGGGAGACTATCGGAGCCGTGAGTGTTACTGTTGTGATAGAAGCCGAGCACATGTGCATGAGGATGAGGGGTGTCGGAAAGCAAAACTCGATGATGAAGACAATAGCAAGTCTGGGAGTGATGAAAGAAGACACCAAGATTCGAAGTTTCTGGCTCTGATTACTCCTGGAAAGAATTATTGATGAGGCTAACAGAATTCTCTTCTTCTTAGATGACAATAAATAATGAAACAAACTTTAAAAAATTCTACAAGCATAGTCATCAATAAATATAAGTAAGATCCTTCATCAAGCGAGTGAATCGATAATTTTTAGAGTAAGAAAATATCACCCATAAAAGAAATTACATCTGAGAAGAAGCTTCTAATAATAATGAACGACTTAGGTTAATGCAATCACTCGGATTTTTGTTCAAAGGATGCAAGTTGCATTCACTTCGATACCGCAATAGAATTTGCTCTGCAATTAGGTGAAATCACGTCAAATATTTTAAGCAACTACTTAGATACTTGCTCTTTACTCTCATATAGATAAGATAGAAGAATTTACCTTTGACAATTTACCAATTGAAATTCACATGTCGGATTGAGATTTAGCCTTGAAGAAACTGTTCAAGAATAGCGAATGAGTTTCTTATTTGGGACAAGGGATAGATTGCTCTTCCAAATCCATTAAATGCTCACGATTCGAAATTTTTCAAAAAAATTGAAAGTTAAACGCATTTTTGTAAATAGTTTTCCACAAATTCAAGGAATCACAATTCCCTTTGCCTGTTTACGTGGTAGGCGTTGCATTTGCCACATAAAATGGACTCATCGCAGCTCACTTGGGTCGCAGTTGAAGTTCAAGCATGATATTCACTTACTAATTTTTGGATTCTAATTTCGTTCTCAATATAAAAAATTCTTTATGAAAGCAATTCAACTCATAAGAAGAGCATGAAGACGAGTCATATATGAGCTTTTCAATTGATCCCCCTTTTTCTCAACACTAGTAATAAAAAAAAAATTTCAAACTTAATGGAATGCTATTCACATTTTCTAGGTATTTTTGCTTCTGAATTCAAAGTACTTTTGCAGTATAGCGTACCTCAGTCTGAACTCTCTCACGTACGGATATAACTCCAAGCACCTATAGTATTTTTTAAAAAAAAAAAAGAGTTTTAGCATTTTAGAGCTTATCAATTCATATACTCATTTCCAACACCAGGTCAATATTTCCTTCATAGTTACTAAGTTACTTAATGAGATCCAATTAACTTGTTCTCTTAAGTCTCTAATGATGACTTTATCTGATTAATCCCTTTAAATCAATTTTTTTGCTTTTGCCAGTGACAAAATAATGAAGCCAGATGTTTTCTATGCCTCGATTAGAGTTTTTCCTATAATATTCTTCGGTTCCGAACCTCATCATCACAGAAACACTCTGAGCATTTTCTGGTTCTGAACTTGAGCCTCAAATTAAATAACAATCATCAATTTAAACTAAAGAACTATGAGGTACTCTAATCAACTTTCTTGCGTGATTGGTTTTGCCCTTCTTTCTATTATCACAGCCCACCAGTTCGCTTTCTACGTAAACTTAAAATTCATCATTCGCCTACTCACATGCTCTCTGTAGTCCTTTGGAGGGATCGAGCACGTCGATCTACCAGATCTGAACTCAGCGCGAGGTCATCTCCAAACTGATGGGAGCCTCGCTTTCGCAAATTACTCTGATGCCGTCAATTCCACTGGCTGGGCCTTCTTCCATGTCGTAACCAACGGCGAGTACTCCGATTACGACCAAGTAATACTTTTTTCGTGCAAATTCGCCAATTTCCTTTTCTCATAGGCTTACGCAGCAGGTTTCTTGGAAGGATATTTGAGCCGCAAGTACATCTATGACGCTTATGAATTTCGTCGCCTCAGTACTCGAGAAAAACCCCAATCTCTCCCAAAGAGCGAACGATTTCATCAACAACCAAACCAATTGGCTTCAGCAACAATGCTCTAGTGTCTCACAGAACGATAGCTATTGGAACGTTGTCTGCTCCCTGATCCAACAGCTATCAGGTCTCTACGATGGATATACCTCTGGAATCCAAGGAGATGGAACACCAGAAAAATTGCTTGATTTCGCGCATTTCTACTACTTAACGAACATGGGTGATCTCGAAGACATTGTTCCAGCCTTCAATAACACCGAAAGCTATGCTCTTAAGGGAAGAAAACCAGAAAATGGGGATTGCACGATTATTGTGAAGCTCATTGAAGATGATCTCGTCGCCGCTCATAACACTCATAATATGTATACACACATATCTCATTCAAATTCATTTTAATTTTCGGCAATTTAGCTACTCATTGATGCTCAGAATTTATAAAACCTACGAAATTCATTACCAAAACCCTGACGTCAGCGCAAAGACCGTTAGCTTCAGCTCTCGACCTGGCGATTTGGAAAGCAAGGACGATTTCTATGTCACTGACTCCGGGCTAGTGGTCATGGAAACCTCATTCAACACCTATAACACCTCGAATTATGGATACTTGCATTACGATTCTGTTCCTGTTTGGATTCGAGTTCAAACCGCAACGAGACTGGCGAAAAATTCCTCGCATTGGGCTACGATATTCGAGTCTCACCGCAGCGGAACGCATAACAGTCAGTGGGTTGTTGTTGATATGAATAAGTATGCCGCTCAGAAAAACCTTCCAAAGAGCCAAATGAGTGATATTGGTAATCATTTAAACATTGCTTGGTGGCTTATCATTGCTGATAGTTTGGATGTGTGAGGAATATTACTACGTCCTGGACAAGTTCGATGTGACGCAGACGCTCCTGGTGAACAAAGGCTACGTTGCGGGCTATAATGTTCCTATTAGCGAAAATATCATCGCCATCAGCAATTATACTTCGACCCGAGAAAATGACACGAGAGCGCTCATCTTTGAGTAACTATTTTCTACCTAGTTAGAATGTGCTTATGTCTATGAAGTAAATACGGAGACGGTGTCGATTCACTTGAAGGCGCGAAAAATATCATCCGTCTGAACAATAATGTTACTGGCAGTGTCTGCGCAGCGATCGCCCCTCGATGCGATGCAATTTCAGTTGGTATAACTGCTATTGAGTGTATGAAGCTTATAAGAGCAAATAGGTGCCTATGATTTCGGAGCGATTGACGGAAAAGCCACAAGTTACTCTCTCATTAACACGAACAAGACCTGGATCGTGAGCTCGCCTTCGTTTAACGATTTGATCCCTCCTTTCGACTGGACCAAGTTCCCAAATGACTCGAGAAACGGAATGCCTGATTTGTACAACTTTGATTGGATGCTTTACGATTTCAACAATATGCCACAATCAGAAGATGAGATCGTCGTTATGAATGACCTTATTATGGCTTAAGGATATGAAATAGAAATCACTATATATATTCAACTCTCTTAAATTTAATGGGAATTACATAATTTGAAACAGCAGCCTTGGTTATAATGATTAATGGATTTCAAATCATGGAAATTAAGCTAGTAAGAGTGATGAGGTCTCTATAAGATGTATCATATGTTTAGAAGCTAGACTTGACTCTTTAATCTCCAATAAATTATATTGTAAGACTAGTTTCGCGCAACCAAAAGAACCAGGAATTTTTCGCTTGAATTAAAGATCAAATTAAATTAAATAAGAGAAGAAAAGCAAACACAGAGGAAAAATATAGTTTTATTCACCAAATAATACAGATTTTCATTAGATGGTGTCTGGCAAGACCATCGAACTGGAAGTTGCACTTTCGGACTCCATTGACAGCGTCAAGGAGAAACTCCGAAGTAATGTCGGACTATTACCACGGAGACTCATTTTTGCTGGAAAGGGATGTGAGGAAGGCAGAGCTCTCTTTGACTACAATATCCAAAAGGAGTCCATACTTTTATTAGTCGAAATATTAAGAAGCTGAGAATATCGTCCATCGATTGATGATATTCTAATAACTTTGACTATTCATTGAGATTCAAATTCATACTTACTCGCGGTGCACAGCAATAGAAGATTTTTTTTTTTCATAACAGAGTTTGATTTTGTATCGTTTTATTGTGTAGCAAAGAAACCGGTTTTCACCATTCCTTTGAAAGTTACTTGAGAGTTTAATAATGATGAGAATTATTAATTACGGAACGCGAATTCTAACCAAGCGCTAAATGATAAATCAATAAGATAAAATTTATTTTGAAAAATAAGGGGGTAGTCCTGCAAACTATCCTTTATAATCTAAGTTTTTCTTATCGTTTTGACGATAAATTCAACGCTGTCTCCTCCAGAAGCTTCATCAAGTCTCTTTCATTTCAAGTTTATATCTCTTATTTGAATCTTTTGGGACTGATTCTCATTCCTTGTAGATTTCCTTGTCGAAACCAAATTTACAGAAGTGGTAAAATCATGACTATTTTGAAATTTCATTTGAGTGTCCTCACTGATCGTACTTTGGGATGCTTGTTTCTGTTTTTCCTCTTCACGTTTTTTCTCTTTTCTCTTTCTAAAGAATTCCACAATCCCCACGATAATATGAAAAAGAATTATCGACAAATTGACTCCAACACACGTCCAGCTCAACCCAAGTCTCACGTGATAATATGAACCTGAAACCACGCTTTCCAAGAGATACATCACAAGAAACACCAAACTTATGATAATAAATCCGATTTCTGTACCAATCACCGTTACTTTGTTTGCAGTGATCTTATATACGCCTTTTGGAATCGACATGAAGATGGTAATCAAATTCAATGTGATTAGGACGCTTAGTTGAACGATAACCCATTTACTCAGAAGTTCGAGTACGAGGATTATCGCAAAGTTTGAGAATAGAGTCCAGAATGTCAATAAACGGCCCAGGAAACTTTTGCTACTGTAGTCTCGGCAGAGAAGGATAATCAAGTTCAGTAAGGGCCGAATGAATTTCATTTTGGCTCTGTTTTTGCCGTGATAGCAGCTGGCGCATATTGCTAATACAAAGATGTAGATGAGTAGGCTTGTATAGAATATCACAAATGCGAAACCGATTTGCTGGTAGATTTCGCGGAGCAATGCGGCCGCATAATTGAGGATAAGTGCTGAGCAGAGATACATATATCGAGAAACGAGCAAGGTCATGATAGTACTTCTCTCAAATGAATGAATGAGCACGATCAGAATTTTCTTGATCTTGGAGTTCTCACTTTTAAAGCATTTGGAGATCAATTTCACGAGAATGTAGAGAACAAGAGTAATACAAGCCGAGAAGGCGATGCCACCATAATTATCAAGGAAGTTAGGACTGAAAGAGTAAGCAAAATGGTCGTTAAAGATAAAGTTTCCTTCAGAATTCTTCCGGAAAACACCCTGACTCTTACTGTTATTGCTGGCTGCAAGCATCCTATGACCATTATTGGGACTTGACGTTGCTTGATCGACCTTTGCGGCCGAGTCTACCATTTTTTTGAAAACGTTAGGCAGACCAAACTGTCCCAAATCAGTATACTTGTAGAAAACTGCCATGGGTGTAAGATAATTAACGTTAATCAGCTTCATAAAACATATTCGAGCCATAATTTGCAGAATTCGCATTAATTGAGAAGTTTTCCCTTCTTGATGAAGGTGAAGGACAAAAGAAACAGCAGCAGTTGAAATAGTAACTGCTTGAGAGGAGAGACCGAGTACATCCGCTGCTTGTTGTACGCGAGAATCGGTCACAATTGAAGCTGTCACAACCGAAGGAATTATCATGTAAGTATGACTTGAATCTAAATTGAACTGCTCAAAGGACAGCAAAAGATTCCTGGTTTCGTTACTCTCAGTGTATGAGACAAAATTGAGGTGATACGAACTGGGAGTGAGCTTAGTGAGCGTGAACCTCATTTCTGACATGTTAGTGCTGAGGAGATCATCAGAATTCGAAATCTGATATAGCCGTATCATATTCAAGGATTCTTCAAGGTCTAAAGGAATATCGAAGCTGAGAAGATAGATTTGAGGTGAAATTGCCAATTCAAATTTCAGGATATGTGCTTCATGTTTGAGATAGCAGGTCTGATCAGTGTCATTGGCATAGTATTCAGACATATTCTTGCAGGGTGTGCAGGAACTATTTGAAGTTAGAAAATAGAAACCTGGAAGGCAGCTGGTGCACTGAGTCGCAGCTGTGCCAGTGCAGCTTCGGCAGCTTGGATCACAACTGATGCAAAAGGAATTAACTACGGATAAACCATCAGAAACGCAAGGATCACAGATACCGTCTGTTTTCTATGATTATGAAATAGAAATAAATCAGCTTGGAGTGTACCAAATTAAGATAATTACGAAATAGCCGCCAAAGCGACATTCTAAAAATGATGAAAGTAAATGAGTTAGTCGAAGAAGTTATTGCGGTAAATTTACTTTGGCAAGAGTTGGTGTCTGAATGGAGTACATACCCAGCTGGGCAACTGCTTATGCATTTGTTCTCAACCATAAAATACCCAGAATTGCATTGTAGGCAAGCCGTTTGAAGAGGATTTATAAATCCCGCTAGAGCACATGATGGATCTATGAGATGATGAATACGATTCAAAATAAGTATCATAAAGTTTACCTCCTGATGGGACGTAAAGACCCTCTGATCCTTTAAACCAAACGAAATTCATAAGATCATACTTCCCAAAGTTCGCAAAGGATGTATCAGTACCCTCTGATTTTCTTGAACAAAGCGTGATTTCGACGTTGTTCATATCATTGAACAAGTAGATTCCCTGACTAAAATCTCCAAAGTAGCTTCGACTCGAAACAACTCCATTTATCCATATTCTGCTTGAACTATAGCCAACTTCAAACTCAGAAGGCTGAGCTTGAACTACCTCCACAATGACTCGATTCCATACATCTATTGTTTGTTATGAATGTAAATAAATGAATATGAGTTAACAGATATGAGGTTACCGTTAGTGAGGGTGTATACTGAAGAGGCTACACTCTGCCACGGGGGACTATATCGCAACGCCATCACTCGAAGATCATTCGTTAACCAAATGGTAAAACTCACCTTAAAATTTTGGGAGTTTCTGAAGGATAAGATGGTTTGTGGATATGTTCCACCGCTTAATGGGAAAATATCAAAGGCAACAACAACACCATTTGCATTTAACTCTCCTAGTGACAACCTGAGGTGAGAGTCAGTTCTGCATTCTATCACATTCCAAGGTCCAAGTGTAGGATCTTGGCTATTATCATCCGAACTCACACCTGGTTGTTAAATAAAAGTTACGGAAATGATTATTTTAATAACCAAAATTCAAATACCTAAAATTCCAAATGTGGAGCTTGTGCTAGAGGGAGTATATATGCTTATCGGTATTGTTTGATTGTTCACAGAGCTATCTGTGGCGAAAAAGAAGAAGAACAGTTTGCCTAATTAGATTGCAGAAAATCTATGAGTTGTCATAACATTTGTTACTATCAGGATTCATCAATGCCAAGTTGATCATCATGTCTTCATTATAAGGTACATAATCAGAGTAAACTCTCACATATTGCATTTTGCAGCGGCAATGATCAATGTATTCATCATGGGTCCAATAAAAAGTAGCGTTAGAGGTGAGTTGATAGAAAGATCCCCCATTTGCACCTCGACTCTGAAAGACACGGGTAGCGGTGCCATCTTCCAGCATATACCGTGCTCCATATTGAATATTTGCGTTCACGTCAGTACCTAGTGTAATGAAAATCCACTTATTCAACGGAATGTATGTCGTAGGGTCAGCCTGAAAATAATCATTGTAAAAAATGAGTTTGTTTAGATAGAGATAATTACTCCCTCCCATAGTTCCCAATTATAATCACCTGAACTTGGCGTAGAAGAAACAAAAATTCTATCAAGGTCGAACTTTATGTGGCTCCCAGAGATCCTTCCAACTCCGAAATTGGTCCTAATGCAAGAAATCAAGATTATACTTAAAGATAAGGCGTTGAATACGTTGTATCGAGTGTTATTCTAAAGAGACCCTCCCACCAGTTGGACCATGTAGTTTTGTAAAACCAAGCGCTCCATGTATATTGGGTAGCACCAGTAAAACTTGGTGCAAGAGAAGCTAGAGCGGCTTTAGGACGTTCTAAAGGGTCTGAGATGATCGGTGTCTCTTGGAGGTAGAAGATTTGCACAGCAGAGTTGACGGCTTTTAAAGGAATAGACTTGTTAGAGAAGAGGTTACATTGATTTTTACTGGAGATGGCTCCTAATGCTAAGACTAAGCGAATAAATAGCAGTTGCATTGACTTTAATGGCGTCCTCTTCGAAGGGAATGGGTTTTTTTTTAGACGATGAGTGCTCAAGGCAATTAAATCTTGAACTTAATTAGAATTAGATATTGTTTGTAAGCTTTTAAATATTCTTATTTGACGTTCTCTCAGAAATGATCCATTGGAGCAGAAATGAAGACCTTTGAAAATCCACGAACCTCTATTTCACAGCAGGCAATCCATCTAGGACTATGTGTACGAGTCAACAAAACAACACTTAAGGACCTTCGTTTTGATTTTACTCTTTTTTTTTTGACTTTGTTCAGCATTGCTCAGAAAAAAATAACTCGAGGAAACGTCTCGAGGTTCATTACGTAAATGAGAATCAATTAGTCGTCTTAACACAGCTTTTTTTGAGTTCTTATGATATTTGGAATTTGGAGAAAAATAGAGGAGTTTTTCTGATTGAATATATATCAAAAAGGATTCATACTTGCAAGAAAGCTATCTGAAGTTGGTAAAGCTCTTTGTAACTACAACTTCCAAAAGGATCCTCTGCTGTATTCAGTCCTAATGTTAAACAGATAAGAAATATCGTTCTTTGCTTCTTTTTTTCTTTTTATTTATTTCATTATTCTTTGAAGTTCAAATTGACTCATGGAAATAAAGTTTTTTTATATGACGGAGTTTTGCTATATGAAATTACAAATACCTTCATGTGTAAGAATAAAAGGTAAACTCATTCCGTCTCTCCTTGACAAATACCTAGATGAATTAATATTGATGCAGATAACCTTTTATAAGGAATCCGATTTCGCACGATCAAATAAGAAGGTTCAATCAAAAAGAAAAAGAAATTCTAATTACGAAGATTTACTTTTACAATAATGAGGAGATCTTTCAAAACTTGTTCTAAAGCAAAGCCTTATATAACTACCACGATTAATTAAATAAGATTTGTAAGCAGATAAAGCTAGCGACTGATATTTATGAGAAATTCGATCTAACTGGAAAAATTATTGCAAATTTTTGAGAACGAATAAAGTTAGAGGCCGATACCTCCAGAATATTCGACAACTATGATTTTATTTCAAGCTTGTGGCTTCTATTTGATTTGAACCTGTTGGGAAAGATTTTCTTTACAGGTGTTAATTAGCTAAATTTCGATAATCAAACTCGATGTGATCAAGATAAGATGCTCACTTGTGCGATACCTCATTTCCTTAGAAGTTCAAGTACGAGGATTACCACAAAATCTGATAGCAGAGTCCAAAATGTCAAACTTTCTGTATTTTCTTGGGAGACCCTATCCACGAAGACTCATGTGTGCTGGGAAACAATGACAATGTGAAATTGATATTCTTTTTTTGATATCTGCGACATCCAAGCGATGCCTATTATGGACTGAATCCCAACATTAAGTGGTTGAGAAGTAGCGTCCTTGATGTTAACATGTGCCCTGAGCTCTTTGAAGTTTAAAATTGACTCATTATTTGCAATGAGTATCGAGTTTGAGACAACATAGTTTGGTTTCATGAAGTCCCATTTTCTCTGCAGGAGGATAAGAACTAGTCTAGCCTGTCCTTTAAAATTTACGAGATAATTCGTTATGGTGCACTTACTAATATTATGAGGAACTCGAACTCCCATATACAGACAAGAAACTTTCCATTAAAGGAAAAACAATTCTGCGATTCGAAGAGTTACTGTAAAATAATGAGGCAACAATGCAAACTATGATTGTATATTAAAGTTTTATATAGCTTCATTACAATTTGTAGCATACGTAACGCCAGCACATTGGAAATGTTCACGTTTTGACGATTAAAATCAATGCTGGTACCTAAAGAAAATTCGATAGAGTTTAATTGACCCTTGTAGCTGAGATTCGAAACGTAAGGGACCGATTCTCATCTACTGGAGACATCAAATCGTTTGAAGCGCCAAAATCATGACTATTCTGTAACCTAATATTAGAATTCTCATCGATAACCCTGTGGGATGCTTGTTTTCGTTCTTGCGCTTTCCTCCTTTCCTCCTTTCTCTTTCGAAAGAATTCCACAATTCCCACAATGATTTGAAAAAGAATGATAGCAAGATTAACTCCAACACATGTCCAGCTCAATCCAAGTCTCACTTGATAGTACGAGCCTGAAATCACGCTTTCCAAGAGATACATCACAAGAAACACCACACTTATGATAATAAATCCGATTTCTGTACCAATCACTGTTACTTTAGTTGCAGTGACCTTGTATACTTTTTTTGGAATTGACATCAAGATGGTAATCAAACTTAATGCGATCAGGATGCTCACTTGTGCAATGGCCCATTTATTCAGAAGTTCCAATACGAGGATAATCATAAAATTTGATAATAGAGTCCACAATGTCAATACACGCCCTAGGAAACTGTTGCTACGGTAGTCTCGGCAGAGAAGAACAATCAAGTTCAGTAAGGGCCGAACTGATTTCATTTTAGCTTTGTTTTTACCGTGATAGCAGCTGGCACAAATTGCCAAAGCAAAAATGTAGAGAAGTAGGATGGTATAGAATATCACAAATGCGAAACTGAGTCGTTGGTAGGTTCCATTTAGAGAGATCATCGCATAAGTGAGTATGAGTGCTGAGCAGAGATACATATATCGAGAAACGAGCAAGGTCATGATAATACTTCTTTCAAATGAATGAATGAGCACGATCAGAATTTTCTTGATCTTGGAGTTCTCATTTTTGAAGCATTTAGAGACCAGCTTCATGAAAATGTAGAGGATTAAAGTAATACAGGTTGAGAAAGCGATGCCACCGTAATTATCGAGAAAGTTAGGACTGAAAGAGTAAGCAAAATGGTCATTAAAGATGATATTTCCTTCAGAATTTGTCTGAAAAATCCCATTAGTGCCATTGCTGGCTGCAAGAATGCGTTCACCATTACTAGAACTTGGGGTTGCTTGATCGACCTTTGCGGCCGAGTCTGCCATTTTATTGAACACATTAGGCAGACCGAACTGCCCTAAATCAGTATACTTGTAGAAAGCTGACATCGGTGTAAGGTAATTGACGTTAATCAGCTTCATAAAACATATTCGAGCCATAATTTGCAGAATTCGCATCAATTGAGAAGTTTTCCCTCCTTGCTGAAGGTGAAGGAGAAAAGAAGCTGCGG
>ENA-UOTZ01001835-UOTZ01001835.1-compost-metagenome-genome-assembly--contig:-NODE-1835-length-12923-cov-2.826327_pt1 | contig 12923 bp, 10 predicted proteins | sample MGYA00238144_ERZ746983 | MGnify/ENA primary metagenome ERZ746983 (study PRJEB28759, sample SAMN06268863) | compost metagenome | isolation source: single cell | place: USA: California, Emeryville, Joint...
TAATGAATTGGATGGTACCGACAGGGAATTCTGCATCCCTCCGATTGTTCCTCTTCTCGACGGTCTCATTTTGTTTTTCCGTTTCCAAGAGCATTGCCACTTTTTTCAGAGTCCTTCTCAGGTCCCAAAGCAAATCAAATCCATTATTAGCATCAACTAGCAAGCTTTCTCGAAGAAAATTTAGTAATACATATGCTGGCAAGATAGAATGGGCAGGAAGGTTATCAGTGAGCTCCTGCGAAGTCGCATAGACAGTTGTCATAATGAATATACCTAAAAGTGGGAATATTTTCTGTAGCGTGCCTGTGAGGCCGTCAATCAGTCCAGATTTCCGTATTAAATTAATTTCTGCTTGACGATGCTTGAAAATTCTCCATCTGATGTAATACTCCCATCCATACATCTTAAAATCTTGAATCGAATCGATCAGATTCTCTGTGAGCTTCAATCTTTTTTCTGTCTCATCTCTCTTTCTTTTGATGTATCTATCAGAAAATTTCGCGCTGACGATGGACCATAAGAGCAAGATAACGAAATAAACATAGAAACAAACAAGCTGAGTCCTAATGAGCTTCAAAGAAATGGGGAACCTTTTAAAATTGATGAAGAAGAGAAAGATGACGAAAACTTCTTTGAAGAAATAGACGAGGATGAAATACGAGCAGGGAGTGAAACCTTCAAAGGGTTAGCAATCAAGAAAATTTCTCTCAAAATTGACAGTGGATCTATTGTTTGCTTACTTGGCTCACTTGGATCTGGAAAATCTTCTTTGTTGTTATCTATCTTAAATGAATTACCTCAAATTAGTGGGAAAATTCAAACAAACGGGCGGATAGCTTATGTTGAAGATCGTCCAGTCATCTTTCCAGGCACCATCAGAAGCAATATTACATTTGGGAGGCCTTTTGATCAAAAAAAATATGACGAGATTCTGACGGCTTGCCTGTTATCTGAACCCCTAGGACACTTTCTGAAGCAAGATCAAACAGAGGTGATGGAGAGAGGGAAAAATCTGTCCGAATCAATGAAAATGAAGATCAGTTTGGCGCGAGCACTCTACTTTGAAGCTGATATCTATCTTTTGGATGATCCTTTCTTAATTTTCGAAAATAAAATGGGTAATAAATTGTTCCAGGAAATCGTTCTTGAGCGGCTGAAAGGAAGAACTGTCGTTCTTGCCACATCTTTACCACTACACGCAAAATTTGCAGATAGAGTAATCTTTCTCGAATTTGGAATGGTCAAGTTCGATGGTTCATATCAAGAACTTCTTCAACATCAAATCTCAAAGACTTTAGGAATAACCCATCATCAAAAGAGAAGAAAAACTTTGACAAGAAGAAGAGCCTCAACGAAAAGCAGAACCGCTCATGCCATCGAATCTGCTAACTCCAATCCTGGCATAAAATTTGAAGAAAATATGAAAAATTTACACCAACCAACGGAAAATGAAGAGGAACTACAAGTTGCAAATCTGGACAAGGAGGAGTTTTATGAATATCAAATAGATGAAAGTCCTGTAGTAACAGGTCATAGAGTTTATATAGGAAGCATCCTGAAATACATAGATGAATGCTTTAATTATCTTCCACTTTTGATCTTTATTTTAGCAGCCATCACAGTTGATGCTTTGGCGATGCTTTTCAACGTTCGGCTTGGGTACTTCTCACAGCAGGATCCAGATAACACAGATTCGATCGGTGTTCTTTGGAGAATGCTGCTTGGAGTAGGAATCACGGCTTTTGGGAATGCATTCATCTTCCTGTGGCTTCATACAAATGCCTCGAATAAATTGCATAGTAAGTTAATGGATTGTGTTATCAGATCGAAACTGCAATTTTTCAACGAAAGTGAGGCCAGCAATTTGATGGAAAGATTTACTCATGACTTAGATATCATGGAACTCGCCTTTCCCAAGTTCTTCAAAGATGTTCTGACTTGCTTTATCTACATTATTGCATTAATGATAACGACCTCAATATACACTCCAATGCTTCTGCTACCAAGCGGGATCCTTTTACTTGCTTTCGTCATGCTGTATTGGCTCAGTAAGAGGGCCCTCCTTGACGCAGCTTCTTTAGAAAGCACAGCTAAACCTGCGACTATTAGTGTCATCAATTTCTGCTTGGATGGGCTCATGACTCTTCAGACTTATTTCCATAAAGACTCATTCTTGACAGAGGTTACAAAGATAGCTGACCAGAGCCTTAGAGCATACTTGGCTTTCAATAGCACCATGAAATTCTTTAATTTTTGGATTGATATGATCACAATTTTGTACGCAATTATTCAGATTTCTATTGTGGTCCTGATGGCAGGAGACAATGAGCCTGGAATAATCGGTATCTCAATAGTTCTGATCCTCGAAATTACAAGCTGTGTATATATTCTCCACAAGCAGCTGATATTTTGTATACTACTCAGCTCTTCTAGCAACCAAATCATGAAGTTATTCAATATTGAGACCGAGCCACCGCTAATTGCACCAATCGATTACCAATTGGTAAAATCTCATTGGCCACAAACAGGAGAGCTTGAATTCAGGAACGTATTTCTTAAATACAAACGTGACATGAATTACGCACTTAAGTCAGTTAGACTGAGAATAGCTGACAAAGAGAAAGTTGCATGTATAGCTGCAAATGGAATTGGACATCAAGCGCTTGTACATCTCTTATTTCGAGTATACGATCTCGATAAATGGGCTGCGCCCGGTTCAAAAGTGAAAGTTGGTGGTATGGATGTCGAATTGCTAGGATTACACCTTCTCAGACAAAGTATCTCCTATCTACCCAAAGAACCTCTCATATTCGCGGACACCCTAAGGAATAACCTTGACCCATTTGACGCCGTGTCTGAAGGAGAAGTATGGCGTTCAATTAAGATAGTTGGTCTTGAAAATTTCGTAGCAAACCTCGATAATGGCATCAACTCAGATATTTCACAATTAATACCTAGGCTCAGTTCTAAGGAGGCTCATTTAATCAGTTTGGCACGAGCTTTGCTTCAAAAGAATAAAATAATGGTCATTAATGACATTTTTGCATTGCTTGATGAGGATGCTGAACATCAAATCCAGCAGGTTATTAATGAGTATTTCCAAGATCACACAATTCTGACTGTGACCTCAAAATTGAACGCTATTGCTGGCTATGATAAAGTTATTGTGATAGATCGAGGAAGGATCGCAGAGTTTGACAGCCCATATAAGCTCCTCGTCAAAGATCCAAATGACACTTTTGTTACAAACAAGAATAGTATATTTGCAAAAATGCTCATGAACACAAATGAAAATATAGTGAAAGCGATATTTGAGGTTTGCAGAGTAAAATATTTCTCGGATTTGGAAGAGGCTAAGGAAAAACAACAGAACATGGAGATTGTATCTTAAGAGAATTTTTTTTTTTTAGGAATAATGATTTTTGATTAAGAAATTTTTATTCATAATAAGTCTGATAAAATAATACGAGGCGTCCTTAACTCTTTTTGCCCGTTATCTTTCACGTTTTCCATATATCATTACTTCATTTTTATTCAATGCACTAAAGAGGAATAAGCTTTTCAGAGATTTCTCAAGGTTCTTCTCCCAGCACAAAGCAATTTTATCTCTTTTGAACTCGATAGACGTAGTACTGTGTCTGAAAAGGACTCTGAAGAATTTGAAAGACAGCTCACTCTGGTCAATATACAGCTGTTTCTAGCTAGCTCTTGGCAGGCCATAAGAGATTTCATGACCAGATTTTTTCGATTGCCAATATGATTATTAAGCTCATTCGTTGCTGGCAGTTATCGAGTCGCTCTCCATAATAGGACTCAACAGAAAATTTAATAGGTAAGCTGGAAAATATTTTCTAATCAGCATGGCTTATCTATTTTTTTAATTTTTTTGGGATTGAAATACCATTGCAGGAATTCTTAGATAAATTACATGGATTATGTGTGTAAAGATTAAAACAATATTCTAATAAAATTCATATTCCAAATTCATTATGAAAGACAGCTCCAAACTTTATTCAATAATGAGCGAGGGACTCACCGAAGAATACTTCTAGCCTATAAGTTCTCGCCACTATATGGATAGGCTTACGCATGTATTTTAGTTTTTTTTTTTTAACTCTTGTCCTCTTCCTCCTCGTCGAAATTTATTTTTATGGCTGCTCCACACTATTTTCTCTGTTGAGCTTGGATTCATTTTCATAAGACCAGTCTAACACATCGCAATGAGATTACTGAAATTATTGAATGTATAAATACCAGAAAAGGAACCCATTTTTTTATCGAAAATATCTGAGTCTCTTAAGGACTCGAGTGGTACTTCTGTGAATTCGGGATCGAAGTTTGAAACGTCGATCTCACTCTTCAGCTTCGGAATGAAAGGAACTCTGACATCCTTTCGAAGATAAGCATCCCAGTTAACTGATTCAAACCAGGGATGTTCTTTAATATCTAATGCACCTCTGGGACTGCTTCCTAATCTTTTATTGGGGTCTTTCTTAAATAAATTTTCGAGTAAATCTCTTGCATTGGATGTCAAGTGTGGAGGATATTTCAATGTGGCAAACTTGATCCGATCGAATAACTCTTCTCGATTAGTGGTGTAAAATGGCGGGAGCCCAACGAGCATTTCATATATAATGGCGCCTGAGATTCATTAGGAATTATTTTGGGATTATAGCAAATGGTTTTGAATTACCGAAAGTCCACCAATCTACTGGTTTCCCATGGCTCTTGTCAAAAAGCAATTCAGGTGCAAGGTATTCTGGTGTTCCACAAACACTAGTGGCACCTTTATTTCCTTTTATTCCTCTCTTTGAGAGTCCGAAATCGGTGAGACGAACAAATCCATCCTTATCGATAAGCACATTCTCAGGTTTCAAACTAAGGTATTCCAGAATGTAATTTAACATCCTCAATGCATGGACTTACTCTCGATAGATTACATCATTGGAATGCAAATATTCGAGTGCCAATAAGATCTGAACAGCATAAAATCGTGCTCTATATAGGACATGTTACAATGATATCAGCAAATACGCCTTACTGTTCCTCATTGAATCTGCTGCGTTTTTGTAGGAGATTGAACAGTTCCCCACCAGGACAAAATTCCATGGCAAAGAAGAGTTTGCTTTCGCTCTGGAATGCATAATGAAGTTTTATTATAAATGGATGTTTCATTTCAATCTGCAGTTTGAGGAACATTGATCGATATAAAAACTCAAAAGTATGGTTTATTTACCATAACTTGTCGTTCGGTAGCCAACTTCAGCTTTTGGTTCTTTCTCTCGATCAGAGATTTCTTCAATATCTTTAAAGCGTACACCTTTTGATCATCTTTTTTGCGTACAAGCGCCACTTTTGCATAGGAACCTTTGCCTATCACTGACAAAAGCCAAAAGCTCTCAAGTGTGACTTTTTCTTTTTCCTTGGGAATTGATAATTCCGTTATTTTCACCTCCTCTTCAAGTTTCTTCTCGTATTCAGAAATTTCCATGGCAGATAATATTCACTATTTTAGTGATTACGGAAAAACTGAAATTAAGTCTGCAAACATCCTGAGTAATATTAATTAAGATCTGATGAATTCTGATGAAAGTTCAGAATTCTATTTTTGTTAATGGTTTATATCTCTGCCTCTAAAAGTTTCCTTCAGATTCGATTCAGGAGTGCTATTGAACAATATGTAAAACCTGTCTATTGACTTTTCTCACGACAAGGCAGCCTCTGTGAACAAAATCATTCCAAACTTTCATGGTGTTTTATGCAGGAACCAGTAGTCGGAAGCATATTTTCCCTGAATCTGTTGGAATCTATATCTCTATCTGGAAGAAATTCTTCATACTTTTCGATATACCAAAGGAGGGAGAATCAATGTGATTGGGCAAAATTAGACAGAAAATAAACGTTACAAGCTAAGTGTGCATAGCCAACGGGAATAATAAAAATAAATACAAGTTTTCAGAAATTCTCCCAAAATAAGCTAGGTAGAGCATAATATTCAAATTAAAACCTCCTCAAGAATATAATAGTGCACACTTTGATCAATGATAATGATAAATATCTTAAATGCCTATTAAATCATGTTGAGAAGTTCCGATCATGAAACAGGTTTGTGAATTTAATTGGTTAATTAATGGATTCTTCTTGCGTTTGATGTAATATACATTTACGGTGAGCAAAAATCAGTTTTAAGTCAAGCTTCGATTTTTGTCAACTTACTTTTCTAAAACAAAAAAAAAAGAGAAGAGAATTATCATGTAAATTCGATCCCGGCGAGGACGCAGGACTCAATCTTAATGAGTTGGATTTAAATCTTTTTGATAACGAGCCATTAAGTCTATCATTATCGTTTTTGAATATTCTGGAGAGCTCGGAAACATGCTTTCTTCCATCGGATTACTATTCGCGAACAATTTTGAATCTGTCTTGTTGAGTGGACTGGCTATTCTAAAAATTTATTGTTGATTAGAAGATTGCTTCAAAAACATGGTACTCTTTTAATATAGTATTGGATTGGGTTCGACTGGCTTTGGGAGTTGCTGAAGTTTTTAGTTTGTTATCCAGCATCTGGTTCTCTTTGGTTGCTTGAAGTTGACGTTCCATCTCTTCAAGTTTTTTGATAACCCTATCTTTTGATGATACAACTTGGGTGTGTTTTTCTGCGGCTTTCACTCTCTCTAAGAGTTTATTGTTCATTTTCTGTAGTTTTGCCATGAAATTCAGATATTTCTCAACGGCTGACTCCTTCTCAGCGAGTTGATTGTTCAGATTAGAAATCTCTTGGGCCAGTTTGAATGTTTCTGACTTGAAATTCCCAGCAAGTGTTCGCGATTTTTCCAATTCCGCCTCATACATAGCCTATCCAAAAAAATCATTAGTTTTAATATGAGGTCAGATTTATCAATAAAAAGTTGACGAGGGCATTCAGAAATAAGTGTACAACCTACCTTGTAATGTTCGATTTGTTGGTCCTTGGCAGCGTTATTTTCTTTCAATTTCCTGATTTTCAAATTTTTCAGTTCAAGTTGTCTTTCGAGAGCCCGGATCATGTTATTTGCACATTGGAGTGTGTTTTCCAAAGAACTTATTTTTTCGGGGACAATCGTTCTTCCCGACTCTGAAATGGATGGCGTTTTGCTTCTGCTCCGCACACTGCTCACATTATTTTCTAAGTGCGAAAATCTGTCTGTGCTTTTTTGAGAAAACCTCTCTTGTGTATGTGACAATCTTTCTCCGATTTGATTACAATTTCTAGAAATAATATCATTCCGATTTTGTGAAAAACGTTTGGCAAGAGTTTCTGGAAAAGATTCTTTTAGAATATGACTCTCTTCTTCGGGTTGATGGTGCTTTGAAGTGCGAGGCTCCGATTTTTCTCTAGTATCTTCATGGAAGCAGCTCACTTGAGGTCCTTCGGAGCTAATTAAAACAATTTTCTTGGAGTTTATAGTGCTATAGATATGATTTTGCCGATATCTAGCTGGAGACACTCCATTCAAGTGTGCAGCTGTTGTCTCACTTTTTGTTGATGACGGAAGCTGATGGCATCCTTGAATCTCTGCTAAAAATTTTCTCAATCCCTGTAATTCTGCTTGCGCGTCCATTTGCTGAACATTGACTTCGAAAACATTGCCCACCTTGACAAGGGGGCTCCGAGGGTTAGAGGCTGATTTGTCATAGAAGGCTTTTTTACCTATTTTCAGAAAATTGAAGAAAGTCAGTCAGTCAATAGTAAATTTAATAAGTTAAATACATGAGCTCGGATCGATATCGGTTAAAGAGTACCTAAAAGATAATGGGGTTTCATTTTCCTTGGAAGTTGGCTTCATTTTGTTAACCGAAAGTGCTGATCTCTCTCTAATTGGAGTTCTGTTTCCTCCGTTACAACTCTGATGCTCATCGCAGGTTGCGACTGCCTGAAATGCCTGTAACTCTGAAGTTTCGGACTCAGTGCAATTTGGCATAGTGCTCAATCCTTTTATCTCAGACACATCATTCAAGGCTGATGACTTTAACGGTCTGTTTATTTCTACAAGTTCTGAAGAAATGGAATTATTTGCAGCTCCCTCGATCTCTTCGTCTGCGTCAGTTGTATCAAATCTGAATTTATTGAGATAAAGCATTCATCTTTACTTACCTTTGGGTGCATGGTAATGTGTTCACTTTTGAATATGGATTGTAGTTGTCTATTGAAGATTGAAAATTTTCAGGGCCAATTGATGTGGAGCTGAATTACTTGGAATGAAAAGTTTGAGTTTGTGGGCAGGTGAATATAGGCTCATTGAAACACAGTCAACAAGTAAGGGACAGACCGTACAGATTTTATTGATTTATTTATTTTGTTACCTGTTAATTTTTCTGCAAAACTAAACTATAAATCCGTTAACGTTTTGATTGGTTTGGCGGATTGTCTGTAAGTTATGTTTTCGTGATAGAAATCGTATTAACCTGCCTTATATTGAGTTGAATCCAATTTTGCTAGAAGCAAGACTTTATTTCTGTAGGCGTTGCCTCTCTGTTGCAGGTTACACAGAACAATGTAATATTTGCATGAATGATTGATGAAATTTTTTGGAAATCAACTTCAAATAGTTGGACGTTATTGTATGTGCAATTTATGCCTAAGGATGTGCTTCTGCATCATGATTGCTTACTATTTACTGGGTAAGGAAAGGCACCCTAGACCAACATCATTAGGAGCAGCAAGTCAGTTCAGTTAAGGTATGACATTAAAAAAAATAGGAACATTATCAGTTCCTGTGTATGCTGATCTGAATATCATCTATACAAGACTTGTTTTTGGAAGAAAAAAATGAATGCACTTTCTTTAAGTACTTGAGGCACAATTAAATTGATCTGAGAGGCTGTGTAAAACTATCTATAAAATTATACTAAGTGCGAAATGAAAAAGCTTATGACCAGAATCAAAGAAAAAGCTCCTCTTGCCAAAAAACAGTTCGAGGAATTTGCAGAGGAACGACTTAAAAGTCCGATTTACCAGCAAATTAAGACTAGAGCTGATCAAGACAGCAGCAAGGCGAAGAAACCGAAATCAAGAGAAGCTAATCAAGCATTTCAACAAGAGTCACCGAATCAAAACACAAGAATGAATGAGTATAAAGTACGCCCAAATTCCTCACAGTTCATAGGCCCGAAATGGTGGAGTACTCTGCAAGAGAAGATCGATCATTCATCAATTCATGACTTCAATCTGAAAGTTGCAGAAAAATTGAAAGACAAATATAGCAAAACTAAGGAAACTCTCAAAAAGGCGAATCCCAAAAAAGCCATTAACTTGCAGTCATTGGAAGTAAATTTTGAAGAGCCCATGAAAAAAATTAAAAAGTATAAATCAAAAATCAGAAATATGGGCAAAGAATTTCATAACTTAGAATTAAGTCATCTTGTCAAGATATTATCATTACCTTTGCCTAAAAGACGGATAAAATGGATTTTGGCTGTGGCGTTTTCCTCTTTCTTTATTTATGGCGTGGGAAGAAGTTTTCCAGCTGCCTATTTAAACTACAAGCTCGAGATGGAGAGATTGGATATTGAGAAAAAAAGGATTGGACTCCAAGAGTTACAAATTAAGGGATCTACTCCGCCAACTGAAACTGAAGAAATGTAAATGCCATAATATCGCAGCCATCTTTGCCCAGATTCGTAAAGAGCAGAACTGGAACAACTGAAATGTTTGCCATCTTCTCAACATGAATTATTATATTTCCTTTACTTACTATATCTCGAGTACATTCTTTGTACCATCGAAGATTCATCAACAAAGTTAAGCTCTCTTAAGTATCTGGGAGTTCGTTGATATTATTAAACATAACCGAAAAGACATATAAACTTGATTACCATAATGTTGTTTTACAACTGAAAGGTTGGGATTAACTGAATTGTACTTCTTCTTTGATTTAGCTGATATTTTGAACAGATTTGTTTGTTGTGAAAAAGTTCCTGTCGTGAAAGAGAGGCACCTTTCTGTCAGGACTTGCAAGAGAAGTCAAGTTATATAAGGATGAACTCATGCGGATGATGCAGAGATAGATATGTCATCCTCCTTACAGTGCAAATATTAACTCATAATGATTCATTATCAGCCCGTTCATCCACTATCGTTTCTCTAAAATTTTTACCAAAAAGGAGGTAGATTTATGAAAAATTATAATTAATGGAGAATCTGAAGGGATTCCAATGATAAAAACAGCAACAAGATGGTTTACTTCAAAGAAGATTTGATGTATCCTGAAAGAGAGCATTATCCCCTATGATGAGAAATACGACCTCAGCGATCGATTCCTCACATTTACTTTGCGAATAGGATTGCTATAATCTACGATCCCTTTACAAATGAGCAAAAATTCAAAGAAGCTAACTGCCAGACAAATTGACGAATCCTTCTTCACATCACCACTGACCGTGATAGTATTTAGTTTGTATGTCACAATGAAAAATGAGTTCGATTCAGAAGATCATAAAAAGAGAAGGCGGAAAAAATTGCCAAAATTCATGAAATGGTTCCCCAATAGAGCCAATTCTATCGATCGAAATTTGCAAATTTACCTCGCCTGGCAAATAAGCCTCAGTACATTGAAATCTATTAATAAATAAATTTAAGCAAAAAAATAAGCTTTAAAAATAGCGTCGAGGATGGGACAATGTGTCGTGAGAGATTGCGGATATGACCCAGCTCGTAGGATGAATGGTCAAACGCTTCGCCCCATTGAAGATGACGTAAATTATTTTGAAATGCTAATCTTATTGTTTTTACCTTCCTAAACTCAGAGTAAAAAATATCCTGTACTCAATACTCTTGGTGATGAAGAGGCTAGAGGAAATGATGAAGACACTTTCAGGGAACTAAGAAAGAAATACAAACAAAAGCCGAAAGCAAACCTTGTTAATGCAAACAGCAGGCCAAAAAATTTCAATAACCTCGAAAATTCTCATGAAAATGACGGAGAAACTGAAACTGAGCAAGGAGATGGTGTTAGACATTATTCTCCAAATTCTCTTCGAGAAATAGAGCGAGAACTTTACGAAATAATGTATAACACAGCTCCAGGCCATAAAGACCAGCGCTCACAAGTCGAGATAGCAAATAAACCTACGTTGGGAAAACCGACAAATAACATTATTGTAGTAGCACCTTACTAATTGATTCAAATCTTATTCGTTGGCTTTAGTCATATAAAAGTATAAAAAGTACCAGGGATTCCGACAACTCCCGTGGTGGAAGTGAATCTCTAGAAAAAGCTTCTCGAAACTTTGTTGAGAGTATGCTGATTGGAAGGCACAGCAGAGCGAAATCGAGAAGTAATACTATGAAAACATTCTTCATTGAGACAAAATGATCGTTTAGAGAACAGGAGCACACATTCAAGCTACTATGCACAAGACCAAAGTTGCAGCAATGTTGTTGTTGAAGAAAAATCGAGTCTTTTCGAAGAATCAGAGTTGTATCAATCATATAGGGGCCGAAGAACAACCACTAAAGAAATGGCTCCAATATCGCAAAATATAAAAGGGAGGCCAATGGGATTCGAAAATGTGTATTTTAAGGATGCCATTAAAAATGCGAAATCCAGGACACATTCACCAGAAATATCGAAATTGTTGCCTGATGAGATCGTCGACAGTGACTTTGATTTTGAACAATTTTCCAAAGGAAACAAATAACTTTAAATGTTTGGGTCAAAAATATTTCTGAATAACCTCAGTTATTCCTCCTTCTAATTGTTACTAAAAATAATCCTTAATTCAATTTTTAATTGCGTCGTATTAGCATTCGAATCACTAGCAATGCTTCGTGTCAAGTACTAAATTCACAGCTGAAATCTCTCTTTTATTTACAAGACAATATCTCTTTCTGGGAGTATTTCTCATTGGCTTAGTACAAATCCCCTAGCATAGTAGTGGCTCTGAAGATGATAAATAAATAGAATTAAAAGATATCAATTCAAAAATTTGGATCGACACGTCTAATTGTCTGTAAAATTTAATCTCCGAATTCGGATGTAAAGAGGAAAATAGTCTTGATCTCAATTAAGGAAAAAATCTATCCTAATTATGCTTCTGAAAATCACAAAATATCCACTTCTACGTAGTTTAAGAGAAAATTCAAATAAGAGATATATATCTATTTAAGACGAAAAGATCAATAATAGCTCCAATTTTTATGGAAAGCATTTTCTTTGTTGACGTGTGGTGTCAAATCGAGCGAGATTAATTAATGACTTTCTTTCAAACGTATGTTCTGCGCACTATAAAGATTTTAGTTATAATTCCTTTAACACTTTACAATTCCTTTAAGGAAACGTCCACGTTTTGTGGATGCTTCAAGTGATTCTCTTGACTTGCTTTTAATCCAAATTTCTTTTGGATGTCTTGATATCGCTCCCCAACTATCGGTATAGATCCATGCTTAGATCTTTCAGCTGCTTCAGTAGAGTGGTGGAATGAGTTAGCTAACCCATTATTTGTGCTTTTGTCATTCATAAAGCTGGACTTGCCGATCAATGACTGCAAGTACCTAAGTGACGGAGCTTGCTCCCCACTTTTACCAATCATGAGAAGCTCTGAAGGCTTCAGATTGTTCGAAAATTTTTCGAAGGAGTTTGTGACTGGCAATTCTTCGGTCATTTTCGAAATCACTCCTTGAAAATTTTCATTTGTAACAGGATGAACCATATATAATTCGTTTTTAGTAAGATCCACGATGGCAAATTGAAGGTTTGATCGTCCAATCTGGTGCTGGGTTCTGTTTTTATCAAGTTTCTTTGCTGTTAAATGGTGGTTCTCTCCAATTATTCTTTTTGTAGGAGAAATACTATTCAAATCGTCTTCGAATTTCATCTGAGAGTTCCCAAAGAATTTGTTTTCAAAACTGTCGCTTGGGAACACATTTTGTTTCAATGGTGAAC
>ENA-UOTZ01001836-UOTZ01001836.1-compost-metagenome-genome-assembly--contig:-NODE-1836-length-12902-cov-8.053567_pt1 | contig 12902 bp, 10 predicted proteins | sample MGYA00238144_ERZ746983 | MGnify/ENA primary metagenome ERZ746983 (study PRJEB28759, sample SAMN06268863) | compost metagenome | isolation source: single cell | place: USA: California, Emeryville, Joint...
GAGAAAGCTCACAAAACAGCAATCATCTTATTAGCTGTGACCAAAGATAACAAATACATCATATCAGTGTCTCAAAATAACACGATTGGTGTGTGGGACATTGAAAAACAAATGAAGCTGATTAAGTTCGAAGATACACACTCTGACAGGATATGGTCACTAGCGACAGCTCCTAACAGCGATCTTATCGTGTCTACTGGTGAGGATGGAATCACAGCGGTCTGGAGTATTTCAAAAAGGAAGAATATATACCGCTTTATTGATGATAGAAGCAACGCAATTTACGCTTCAACAGTGACTCCTGATAACCGATTTGCGATTTCGGGTTCAGAAGAAGGATATCTTTACTTCTGGGATTTGAAGCTGGGAATACTTTCTGAAAGACTTACTCTCGAAGGTGGCGTTGGAGTGAGGTCTTTAGAAGCGTCTGCTGACTCTAAAACCCTTTACTGCGGCTGCAATAATGGTGATCTCTTAATTTGGAACTTAGAAGGAAAGACAAAAGAACTAAAGCACAAGATAAATGACACGAACTACAATTATGCAATTTGTCAGCTGCAATTTTCAGCCAATAACGAGTATTTGATTTCAGCTCACTTGGATGGGGCTGTTATGCAATGGAACCTCAATCAAGAAAAACCAAGTTTCAAGGCGTTGGATCATGATATGGGATATAATGCTCTTTTCGTAATCCCAAATACAGATTACCTTGTTTCTCTTGCTTGGAATCGAATATGCATCTTCAGTGTGGAGCAAAAAAAACTGATTGGGGTTTTCAAGGAGAGACAAGACCAAACGATACATTTTATACGACCTTCCTTGGACGGCAAGGAGCTGTTTCTTCTAACTTCTGATGAATCTATCACTGTATTGGATTTGAAGACACAAAAAATCGTCGATAAAATCCCATATAAATTCGAAAAAAACGATACTCAATATTTCGCAATGCAATACGACGGTGAAAATTTAGTTGTTGCGAATCAAGCTGGAAAGGTTATTTCAGTTATAAGCCGGAAAGAAAAAAAAATAATTCATGAATTTGATGAACCTGGCGTTTTTGAGCTTGCTCTTTCTAAAGACTTGAAGTATCTTGTGTCAGGTTCTGAAGAAAATATGGTTGCGATCTGGGACTACCCTGCGAAGAAGTTGTTAAAGCGTTTTGAAGAGCCAAGCAAAAATTGGGTAGGCAGTTTAAAGTTTACAGATGAAGGTTACTTACTGGTGGGTGGATGGGAGGGATTATTTACTCTTTGGAACATGGCCGATCTCGATTCAAATGTTCCTTTAGGAAAATTCACTCTGAAAATTTTTTATTTTAATTTAGATGGTGACAATATGATATACGTTGAAGCTGCCACGAGTAAAATCGTAACATTAAACCTGAAAGAAGCAATGAAATTGCAAGAAGGAGATTCACTTCCAATCCATGAAACAAAACTTAATGCAGAGGGCAACATCTTTTCAGCGATGAGTGCTGATCGCAAAACTGTTTATGTATGTACGACCAAAGGAGTGGAGGCACGAAATATCGAAGACCCGGAAAATTTAACGTTTGATTTCGAGATTGATCTGACAACTGGACATTTTTCCGGTGAATTCCAAGTCGCTTCTGATTCAAAGACCCTGATCGTCATGACACGAGGTAATTACTTGGAGCTCTGGGATCTCGAAAAAGGAGCCCAAATTCACCGCTTTGATGAGAAATTTGACTCTTCAATCACTTCCATCATCACTCATGCTGTTCTTGATGCGAACGACCCTAAGCTCCCGTCTCACCAGTATATGCTTTTAGGACTTCAAGATGGATCTATCGAGATATGGAGTCTGACTGACAAAAAGAAACTCACTAAATCAGACGAGTCTCACGACGAACAAATACTGGGATTTTATGTGACTTCTGACAACGAGAAGAAAAAATTAGTCTCTTGCAGTTCAGAGACAATCCTGGTTTGGAGCTTAAAGGACTGGACTGATCTCACTGAAGGGTCCTATGACTTTACGTTTGAGCCTGAGGATGAAGGCAGTTTTTCTGCTTTTGCAGTCAGCTCAGATTTCAAGTACATTGTAGCTGGTCAAGGCAACTCAATGCTAGTCCTCTACAGCATTGAAAAACAGCAAAAGATTGCGACAGTCAAGCAAGTTGACACTCAAGACGGTGCTTCAGTATCGAATGTATTAATTACACCCGATAACAAAAGAGTCATTGTCTCATACGGCACCTCGATCGGAATATACGCAATAGAACCCAGAAAATTGACATTGATCCGTACTTTCACTCAAGCACATAAGGAAGGAATTACTGGAATTGAAATGAATTCGGAAGACAATAACAAACTATTTTCCTCGGGAGAAGATGGTTCGATCAATGTGTGGGATTTGGAAAAGATGAAAAAGATCACTAGCATAAGGAATTCAGGGCTGGCTGCGCGGTCAGTGAGACTTTCCCCAGATGGCAAATACATAATTTACTCATTGGGCGACAACACTATTAATGTTCTGAATATAAAAGATTCTGGAAAAACCTCTAAAATTCAATTAGAACTTGAGAAAAATACCAAATATGTTAATGACATGAAGGTTAGCAATGACAAGAAATATATACTCACAGCGAATGGCGACAGATCAATTATCGTTACCGACTTTTATCAAAAGAAAGAAGTTTATCACTTCAAAGACGTGTTTAGTTCTCTTGCGAAGTGTGTAGCATTAACTCCCGATTCTAAATATCTAATTGGTGGCTCTTTTGATAAAAGTGTTGCGGTGTGGGATCTAGAGAAGGGAACTCTACATCACCATTTCAAAGGACTGCATACATCCTCAGTGACCTGCCTGGCAGTTTTTTCTGATTCCAGAACCCTCGTCACAGGAGAATGTGACGACACAATATACGTACTCGATATCATCGACAAAAAGGTGATCGTCCAAGAAAAAGGTCATCCCGATAGAACAAATTCCCTCATTGCAACAACGATACAAGGAGTTATGTACATAATTTCGAGTGGTTTTGATCGTGCTATCAGAATCTGGACGTACCAGAATAACACTTTGAGGGTTTCTCGGACTTATACTGGCGATCAAGTCGCAAATAGGCTTTTCCTAACCGCGAACAATCAATATATTGTTGCTCTACACTGGGGAGCATTCAGCCTTTGGAAATTTGATCAAAATGAAACGGAGCCTCCATTCCAAATAATGGGAGGAAATTATATCGATGATGCGACCGTGTCTGCCGATGGCAAATATTTAGCTGCTACAAGTCCTGATGATAAGAGTATACGAGTTTGGGATATAATTCAAAATCGTGTAATTTGTCACTTGAAACAAAATCGTTTTTCCTCCATCAGTCATATACAGTTTACTCCTGATCTCAGGCAATTAGTTTATGTGCTGAAAGACGGTGTCATAGAAGTAATGAACTGCTCATTCCTGAATATCGATCCCGATCCGCCGAAAGACCGAATCCCTCTTCTTGCGGCAATCGATTGCTACTGCAATCCTGAACAATATTCTCCAGCTGACCTAAGTGAAGGCATCAGCGAATTAGCTAAATGGTTCTACTTGCCAAAAGGATGGAACTTCTTGAATTACGTTGCGTTCCTACTGCCCGCAGTCAATAAGAGCATGATAGACACTGCGAAAAACAATAAAATCACACTCAGTTTCGATTTTGAGGAAAGTACTCAACTTGATCATCTACTTGCTTACGAAGGACCTAAGAAGTCTGAGACGGCATTATTCTACGCCTATTTCTTCGAAAACATGTCTTCATTTATCTCAGTCGATATGCCTGACCCATCGAAATTGCTCAAGACTCTGGCTGCTCCAATTAAGGAGGTTGCAGAAAATCAAACAGAGACTTCTTTTATCAACTATCTCTCCAGCTTCTCGCTCGATCCAAAAGATCATTTGAAGAACAGTGAGCAACTTCCTATTCAAGGAGAAATCAAAAACGAGGATACTAAAGGCTTTATTCAACTGCAAACTCTTGTGTACAACAAAACAGAAGTTGAAAAGACTGTCAGTACGGAAGGCAACCTGACGTTGAATTATAGTTTGCTTGCCCTTCCAAACCCATATGATATTGCCTCTCAAGATTCCCTTGATCTAATTGGACTTCTCAACGACAGTGACAACGTCTCCTTCTATGAGTCTCGTACAGTGAGGACTATTATCGACTTTTACTGGGAGAAATCAAGACGATATTTGTGGTACCTCCTTGCTTTCCACATCATTCCAGTCGGGCTCTTCACAGCCTTTGCCCTCACGAGAAACAGTGATTATGCTTTAGCGAGTGGCTTGCTCGCAGGTGTTGTGGCGATCACATCTCTCTTATTTACTGCTGAGATTCTGCAGATTCTTGCAAGTTTCAGTGAGTATATCGAGAACCCATTCAATTTCATTGAGTTTGGGATGCTCTCAATACAACTCGTAAATGCAATCCTTTTCTGGGTTGACCCAACGTCCACGACAGTAAGCTTCTTCGTATCACTCTCGACAATTCTCTGGTATTTCAAAATTCTCATCTTGTTGAGAGTGATTGACCAACTGCGAAAACTCATTCATATGATAGTCACCATTATCCAAGGTATTATGAGTTTTCTGATTGTTATTTTCGCCATGATGGTGGCTTTCACGATTGCTATGTACCAAAGTCGTTTGGCTAGTGGCGATGAGACGAGTTTCTGGGATGTAGCTTTGGAGTTCTATAACTTTGGTATCGGAGCCTATGACGCTTCGAATTACTCAGGAGTGACCTTACCGTTCTTCATAATTGCTACCATAATGATGCCGTTGGTTCTGCTCAACATGCTCATTGCTATCATGGGAGACATCTATGGATCAGCTAAAGACGAAGCTGTGGCTATTGACGCGAAGGAGAGAATTGCTATGATATCAGAAATATCATCTACGTCCGTCCAAATCAGAAAAATCGCCAGATATTTCTCTTGCTGGAGAAGAAAGCTAACAGATCCTAAGAATATATACATCTTGGTAGCTGAGCCTTATGAGTCCAAAGAAGACAAACCTACCATCGAAGACTTGATAACTACAAAAAACGCCGAAATCGACGAAGTGAAGGATGAAATCGTAACAGTCAAAACCGATATTGGTGAGATGAAGAGTGAGCTCAAAACAATTACTGAGAATCTCCAGAAACTCATCGAAGGACCAACAGGTAAATTTTCATTAAATTCCGTTTACATGTATTTCTTTTTTTTCTCATATTAGCTAAAAAGCAAGAGGAAGATAGCGAAGATGATGAAGATGATGAAAATGAAGATGAAGATGAAGATGACGACGCTGATAACGATCATGGAGACGCCAAAGACAGCTCCTAAGTTTGGAGGCATTCAGCTTTTGCTGGTCAGCAAGAGTAGAAATAAGGGAAAATCTTTTAGAACCCTATCACAGTTACATATATTCCATATTTCATATTAAACAAATGAAACTTCTCAATTACATTGTTGAGTCACACAGAGTAGTAATGTGTTGAAATTACAAATCAAACAGGGTTCATATAAAATTTCCTGGTATTCTAAGACAATCGACCCATAACCTTCGCTTTCACTTTTCCTCCAATAAAAATATTTCAGTTCAGCAACTCATAACACAGAGTTGGTAGTTATAATCATATTATAAGGGGTTGTTTTGTCATCATTCTAACACCAGAGATGGAGTCTGTTATTGTTTCCGCAACAAATATATGATTATGAGTTCGTTTGTTGAGAAATAAAAGATTTCTTAGCTACTTTGGGAAAATGTAGCAGTAGGCGGCTGCTGAGAGGTAGCTTGTTTTTAAGATTGAAAATTTTCGGTATGTGCTGCTTTGACTCGGCCTTTTCTGACAAAGTCAAGGTTGCTAAGATAACTAATTAACAGAAATAAAAGAACTCTGCTTGTTGAATTTCGCCTGCGTTTATTCGGATGTGTTTGTTTAAGTTCATACATATCAGCCAATAAATATCCGGTTTATATCTCGTATTTATCACGAGATGATACAAACTGGAGTTTTTAACTGTTTCTTGCTTGCTGCTGAGATTATCAACAAACTAAGGAAGCACTCTCCTGCCTTCATGCATCTCTTTCCTTTCACCCAGCAAATTTCTGCATAATAAATGCATTCCTTGATAAATTCCATCTTGCCTAGACGAGAGAGCGAAGTCCTTCGCTTATGCACAAAAACGCAGAAGCTAAATCATTGAGAGCAAAGAGTTTTTGAGCATTAACATGCAAATCGAAATTTTTATTTTGGTTGTTGTGAAATAAACAATTAACTCACAACACCGTGTTATTTTATTCATATAACTTCAATAAATGCGCTTTAATGGAGAATAACTGCAACAACGACCAATCTTTGGGGAAGCCTGCCGATGAAGTAATCATCGGCGGTCGATTCCGAAGAAAAGAACTCCTCCACACTACCGAGTTTTCAAAAATATATGCAGGTATACAAGCTTGAACCTCACATATCTAATTGTTGTAGGCATCAATATCAAAAATTCCCACGAAGTCATCATCAAAGCCGTAAGCATTCTCCCCAAACCTCAAGCATTTATAACTTCTTCAAGATACCCAATGAAACTTTAAAAAGAGCAAACGAACTTCGACTTGCCTATGAATATCTCACTCAATGTAATTTCTACTAATTTACTCCCTCAAACAATTACATTTGTCATCTTATCTCACTAGTCGGATGCATGCCAGCTATCCATTGGTTGGGCTACGGGCAACGAGAGATCCTCGTTGTGTTTGAAAAGAGTGGTCCGAGTTTGAATCAACACTTTGAATCTCAGAAGAAAGTTTTTTCGGTTCTAACAGTGTTTTACATAATGGAAAAGATGGTATGGTCTCTGATAGCATTCTCTCGTGATAATCTGGCATATAGTTGCAATTACTTGAAAAATTTCATCAAGCCAACATCGTGCATGGAAACCTCAAACCTAGTAAGATCCTTGTAAAGGACACTGCTGAAGAGGGGATAAATTTTCTTGTGTGTGGGTTCGAAAAAACAGAATTTTTGGAGTTATTCCCAGCGACAAACAAATATGGATGCAAATTTCGCCTTTGGAAAGAAGCCTCTAATAATAAATTCGCAAGCCTCCATGCTCATAAGAAGATGCGTACTGCCTAAACCACTTTCTTTAACTCAACAAAAGGTTATTAAAAGCGTTAGGCTTCAGAGACGACCTTGAATCACTAGGTTATATTTGCATTTATTTTCTAAGGTATTACCTACAGACCCTTTTAACACTCTTTGAACATATCTAATACCTATTAGCAAAGGAAAAGCATTTGATGAGTCATCAGGAGATTTGCAATCCGATAGAACCAAATTTTTAATCGACTATAAGTCTCAAACGTCAGTAGAAAAGTTGACGTTAGGGCTCCCGCGTAATCAAAGCAACAATCATCTAACCGCTAATGAATTTACCATTGAAGTGGAAGTCACGGAGTACATGAAATACGTGCAAACTTTGAGGACTTACGACACTCCAGACTACACTTATTTAAGGAATTTATTTCTCAAAGGGTGCCAAAGAATTTATATCAAATCTCAAGAAGCGACAGTATGTGACTGGGTAAGTTGGTTTAATGGATCAGGTTAACGAGCTATCTCTAGAAAGTGGTTCCGCTGCGCGAAAAAGATATTTATCGATCCAAGATGGTCAACTATTTTTTTTCTATGAAAACTGCCTCGCCTAAGAAAACTCTTAAGTTCACAAACAGTAAACTCCTTGCTATGAGGGACTTGAAGCTTATCCGCCTCTAATAATTTAGAAAAAAGCGACTCTGGGATGCAATTGATCAACCAAAACTCAATATTAAACCAGGAATCTGAGCATTTTACTTCCTGGCAAGAGCCAATCTTTGAAGCTTCGGAAGATTGCGAGAAGACCTATCTATGTTCACTGAGCCAGAGTCGCAGAGAGTCTGATTGCGACGTCACTAGAGACGGCTGCTTAACGCCCCAGTTGAAAACGTTGGATAGAGCTGTCATTAGAGACAGGCTCGCTTTTGCGGCACAAGAGAACCTGCTTGCTTTAGCGAAGCAAAAGAATGGTTATTAAGTCTATGAAGTGCTGGCATTAATGATTTCTTTGTTCGTTTAGAGCTTGAGTCATTGGATTCACATCAGACTTCCTTTTTAGGGGAGACGCAATACATATCTGGGTTTCCGCTAATGAGCAATGAAACTATTCTGAAGAAGAACTGCTTATCGCTCAACGATACTGAAAATGAAGAGCTTTACACACTTACCAAGCCGACGACTGATTCAGTTTGTGCGTATGATCTTGAGCTGTCTGATAACTTCATGCCGTTATCATCTAACGTTCAATACTTACAAACGATGTCTAAAAAGTAATAATTTCCTCTCAACATTTCTTACTTAGAAATCCTCTTAGGAAGATGCCGAGATGATAACAACGATTTTTTTAAAAAACAAAACTAAATTTCTATGAGCTGCTTGACTAATCTGTTTCAAATCTTTTTTTGGTTCATCTCTATATGAATTTTGATGAGCATACTTTGTATTTTATTCAGCTTACTGCTGTCCTATTGCGTTAAGGTTTTTTTTTTCAAAAATAAAAAACAATGAACTCCTAATACTGTTTTCTTCTAAATTAGAAATTTCTCAAAAGCAAGGTTATTTTTCTTCGGACTCAAACAGGAAATTGTATCAGCTCAAGCTCGGCGTTCAATCAAAATAATTGCATAAGAACTGAATAAATACTCGAAATGCAATTAAATGCTTTACACATACAAGTGCAGATAAGAGAGGTTTTATAATCCATGCTAAAGCTGTGTATAAGGCTTTATTTTTCAGGAATCATCTCGTTTTTTCCATTGTCTTCTTCCTCTTCATTGTACATAATTGATGCCTACATCAGTTAGAACCTTATTTCGAGGGAAAAAATTACCATGTTCCAGATATGCAAGACATTCTCTTCCTCCACTGAAGCGAACACCATTGGATCATTTCTATTCCAACTGAAATCAGGGATTTTCGATCTGTGACCTCCATGCACGAACTACAAATTCATTGGTTTAGTACTCTTATCAAATATAAACCGCTACCATTAACTCCGGAGGGCCATCAACAGCATCATCTGACCTGTTTTCTTGTCCTATTTTGGTTATGTCCCACACGTTCAATCTTCTATCATTAGAACAAGAAGCAAACAGATTGCTCTTATGTGGACTCCATTCGACTCTTATCACCTTTAGACAGAGTAAGTCAAAGAAATAGTCGCTTTGAACGTACATCTTCCTTGTGGTTCTCAGCGATATAGAGACTTCTTGCGGTGTTTCTGATATCCCAAAGACAAATTGTTTTATCCGCGCCTCCGGTAATGAAGCTATATTCGTCCTTTTTGTTGAAATCAATGGAATATATCTCGTTGGTGTGGCCGAGACATTTATGAATTGGGTCTTTCTGTCTCATATCCCAGCTAATGCATTAGAATTATAAGGGAATTTTCAGGAAAATAGGTTACAGCAGAACTATTTTGTCTTCGCCAACGGAACCGAAGAGGTCCTGGCTAAATGAATGCCAGCATACATCCTAACGAATTAGTTGCAAGGCAGTTGTTACACCTCATGTAAACAATCACATGTTTACTCCAACAGAGCCTTCATGGCCGCTAAACTCTTTGAGTGGCTTCATCGTTCTGTCTTCTTCGCTCTTACCATTAATATCCCACAAGTATATCTACAATTTATTATTGAAGAATTCTGCAGATAGTCAATTATTTCTACCACAGAGTCGTTCCCGCCAGAAAGAATATACCCAGGTCTTTTCTCATTCCAGCTCAGTCCATAACCTTCTTCAGTAGGTCCGGTAAGTATAAGCTCAGGGTTAATATTTTCAGTGTCTTCTGGAACAGGCGGATGCTTTAAATAATCAAAAATGTGGACTTCTCCGGAAATAGTCTTTGTAGCTATGATATTCGGTTTCTGGGGCATGTAACGAGCTCGATTGACTTCCCCATCGTGAAGGATTTTAGTCTCGATTTCGATCTTGCTTTCAATAGGGACTTCTTTAACACCGTCTGTTTTGCTATTAGATGAGGGATGAGAGTTAACTAAGTACCTTTTGGCAGAAGACTGGATTCTGTCACATCAGTCAAAGCATCCTCAGTTGGAATGTGGACCTTGGCAATGAGAAGGTAGTTTGGCTCTTGACCAGAAGTGTGAGTTCCGAGGATCAGTCTGTGGATGGTATAGTTCTTCCCCATAGGTCTGAAATAGGTGTTATGCGAGTGGTAAAGGTGGAGATGAGAAAGAGTACGTTTCTTTAAAAGGTAGCCATTGGCAAGTCAGTGAAGGCCAAACAAGGACGTGAGTAATTGCCAAATCATAGAGAAAAGGAGCATTCTTTTTCCAGGTTCTGTATTCTTCTTCGATAGTCGGAGCTTCGTCTCCAGAATTTTCGGCTAGTTTGGGAAAAGGGAGTCAGAAATTACATTAGGAAGATCTCAAAACCACCTTCCATGGGATCTAAGCGGATTTCTTTATTTATCTAATTTTCAAATAATATTGCGCCAAATTCAAGCTCGATTATAAAAAATTCTGGCTCCTTTTTTAATAAATGCAAGAGTCGTAAATGTGGGAAAGGAAAACAACTGAAGCTTAATGTAGCAAGAAAACCTCACAGGCAAGGCTTATCGACCGCTTTAATAGGGAATAGCAACGAAATGTATAAACTCAAGAGTTGAGTTTTCTCGGATTGTCTCTTCATCTCTATGAATTGAAGCAGAAGTGTGTATAAAAGAAATATTTGCTACTGTCCTAAAATAGGAATGAGACATCTACACAGATTCTTATTTACTTATTTCGCAGCAGTCATGAAATTGGAGACGTAAATTCAGCTGAAAAGCTGTGTTTTTTATTGTGATGAATCATGAAATAACATTTGAGTAATTAAGACAGTTCATTTCTTTTGTTTTATTAAGTTGGATATTTGAATCTATTTTGAACACGTCCTTATAGTAGGTTTCGAATAAAGAGTACTGAATTAAATTCTTTTCTTTTTGACTCAAACGTCCAATGAGCCAAATTTCTAACTTTGCGCCGATGAGACTCTGACCCATTTTAATCACAGATTTCTTAGCATCATTTGAGTTTGCAGATAAAACCTTCAAGCTTTTTGAGCACATACTAAGCTCTCAAGCTCCTCCTCAAAGCCAAAATTTATTTTTAAATTGTTGATTTTCATCACAACGATGTCCTTCTTTCAAAAAGAGCTGATGCCAATCCGGAGGAGTAATTCAGGCCATAATCCAAACGTTTTCATTTACATATTCCGACCTTTCAAAGCGTGATAATATATATTCTCATGCCAATGTCACTGAGCCTGGTGAATTAGCAGTTATATTATTAGAGTTAGTGCACCTCGCAATAACCAATTAGCTCTTGAATTAAATTATCTCGTCCTCCAGTTTCACCTTAACGGCATGCAAAATCCTTTAATGGGACCACGCTACATCCTTAAGGATGCTGCTAAATTAAAACAAATTGAAAAGTGAGTGCTTCATGTCTTCACCTTTCGGTTAATCAGTTCCTAAATTGCTCAGGTCCTACGAAAAACACGTGCGGACAATCGAAAATTTGCTGAAACCCAAGGTGAGACAAACTGAAGAGCATTTGCACCTCAAAGATTGGCATGAAAAAGTCAGACGAAATATGTTTCGGTTCAACAGCCAAGGCAAGCATCCTATCCCATAAATAATTCATAATTTTCGCAACGTGTAGAGAAGTTCCGCGACATCGATAGAGATAATCAGACACTAATGGTCAAGCTAATCTCGATATCAAAGCGATCAGACGTAATTCATTCGTGGTTTGCTTTGAATGAGAGTTTATGCTTCCACTAGACTCAATTAACGAAAAATAGATCAGTGTCAACTTTGCCGAATACTCTGAATGCAGGATACAGAAAGAAAGAGCTAGAAAGAATAGCAATTGAGAACGCTGCGTTTGCCAAGCGGATTTATGGACAGTCTGAGCTTATTATTACTCCAAGAATGACTAATATTGGAATAGGAAGTCGATGTTAGACAGGAAAAAGATTGAGAACGACTTTGAGAGGCATGAGAAAATGAAAAACAGATTGCTTCGAATCACAAACTCTTCAAAGTCTCCGAAAGAGTATGATCAAGTGCTTCCTGTAGGTTGATAATTTTGTAGGTCAAGGAAAAGACTGCCTCCGATACTCAATTTGAGTAGAAATGCTGAGCTTGACGCGTCCAGAGTATTTTAGATGGAATAAGCGTGCGTTATAACCTCACTTGTATAGATGAAAAAAAGAAGTATATTGGATATATCTGCAATCAGAAAGGAGGGTGATTTCTCTGTGTTGGAAAGAGGACGTGCAGGTTGATTGATATAATTGGTTGAGTGCGATGAACTAATCTGGTGTTTTTGAAACAGCTTCATCGATGATTGATACAAAGGATATTCAAAATATAACTCAGAATCAACAAAGGTAATGGAATTGTTGGTCAGTTTATGACATGGATTGATTTAGTGAGAGAGTTGTGGTGGATGATAAGAAAGCCGAGACGAGAGATCAAAGAGACGAATCGAATGAGCAAAAAGCCGAGACACAATCTCCAAGAATTGAGTTAGAAGATCCGACTGTTAACACTTAAGGACTGTTAGTGCGTGTATTTGAAAAAAACATTTTATAGTTTTGTTGTGAAACAAATTTTACGTATTAATTTGGTTGTATTTACCTTTTAAAGGTTCGATTCTATGGAATCTAACTTTACAATTGCTTCTCAGTACTATCAAGTAAGAGAGCTGAACAGCTCTTTCTTAGACTTTCTCGATAATGTAAATCAGAGCCGAAACCGCATCGCAAGAAGTAAGAACTAGCACTGGAAATAAAACACTCGACA
>ENA-UOTZ01001838-UOTZ01001838.1-compost-metagenome-genome-assembly--contig:-NODE-1838-length-12897-cov-65.097660_pt1 | contig 12897 bp, 11 predicted proteins | sample MGYA00238144_ERZ746983 | MGnify/ENA primary metagenome ERZ746983 (study PRJEB28759, sample SAMN06268863) | compost metagenome | isolation source: single cell | place: USA: California, Emeryville, Joint...
TTGAAAAAGCTCAAAATGTCAAAACTCAGATTCAGCCAAACGCCTCTTTTCACGCAATCAACTGGAATTTTGGAATGAAAGTAGTTCTTATCAATCGTTTTGACGCTCGAGGTGAAATGCAGTCTCCGTTTATTCTATATTCGATTAACCCATATCGTCAGAAATGTCCTAATCATACTTTATTCGTGTCCGAGACAGTGATTTCAATGCCAAAAGGGACGCCAATAGGAATCAGTATCTGTAACACAAGAAAATGCTGCACGAGAGCGAGTTCTTGTTTCTCTTCTTTCGGAAATTGCAGTTTTGCTCTCGAGTTGCCCAGTACCTCGACGAGATATCCTGAAAAAATGCATGGTATTAGCACCGAGGACAGACGTTGGTCCTACCTTTCATAGCCTTATCGTACTCTCTGCTGAATCCTTGGGGATTGAGGACTTTATATAGATTTTGGTAGAATTTGTCCTTTTCCTTATTTACTATCGAATGGGAGTGAAGCTAAGGGTGGGTGTTGGCTGCTACCTTTCGCGTCGAAGATCTCGAGATAAGCGCCGCTTTGGAAAGCGTGTTGGAACATCAGATATTACTACTGTAGCTGTATTTGTCAAAATTAATACTTTTTAATGTGACATACAGAACAACTCAATTATTTGAAATAAGTCAACGATTACGTTCAGTAATCGAATTTTTGAATATATGCGAGTGGTAGAAGACCCTGCCTATTCAAGTGATTTATTAGGAAGCTTCTTATTGGTAAGGACATTTCAACAAACTGGATCACTCATAGAGAAAAAGGAGAATTTCAAGGGTATTTTCAAAAAAAATTTCAATTTTTCAGAGCAAAAAATAACATGAATATGAGTCACATTGTCAGGAAATTTAGTAATAGCTATAAACATAATAGATAAGCTTTATTTATGACGAGTGCACTTAATTAATAAGTCGCTGCGAAAGCTCTTCAAAAATCAAAATCTGATCTATCATGTGCCAGAATCCGAGATTTTCCTCGCCAAGCAACCCTATAAAACCATTATTCCACCTATATAAATCCTCAAAAAATTACCAATAAGTTGCTGTTTGATATCCGTCGTTTGTTGCGAGTCTCTGTTTGTTTTGACGATTGAATACGCCTTTTCGAAGAGATTGCCTCCGATACCCGCTTCACATCGACTAGGTAGATGATTGATCAATAAGGACACTCAATTCAAAGGAAATTACTATCTGAGGAGCTTGATCCTGTCCTGGAACTTGTAATATTGAGGATTATAGACCTGCTTTTCCACGACTTCCTCTTCGTGGTTCTCCGCAACTCTGATTATAAAATATAGTTATTTTTCCTCACAACAAGCAATAAGTAGTACTCTTCCGCTGAATCTTCTTCATCCTCTTCAGACAACTCGAAGTCAAAGATCTCATCGTCCTTATTCTCTTCGTCAATGTCTTGGTCCGCAAGCGGGTCGACTTTTGTGTCCTTGCGTCCCATGTTCACCATCTGGCTTTGTCGCATTAACGTCTTCTCCATCCTTATAAACGAATAAATCAAAGGCACTCAAAGCAACTGCTTACTGTCTTGTCTGCTTCAAGGTGTGTTTGAGTTCATTAATCTTCGTATTCTTCAAATTACGCATCTCTTGGTACGCCGTCAATTTCGCTTCGATGAGATTAAGATCAATTTCCTTGCCTTGCTCTTCAAGGCTATCATCCTCATTCTCCTCGAACTCCTCTGTGATAACCGGTTGCTCATCCTGGGCGAACCGCTCATCCTCTTCGCCCATCTCATAATCTTCCTGGATCTTCATGCGGTGCTGAGGATGACTCAACGCTTCGAGCTCAGCCTCCAGCGCTTGGATCTCTCTTTTCTTCTCATCCAACGCATCAACCGAAAGATTTCCAATGAGATAAGGATCCTCCAATGAGTCCCGAGAGCAGTTATCGCCGTATCTCTTGCTCTCAAGCGCTCTCCTCGAGTTTGACATCGGCATCGCGAATGATTGGCGGTAAAAAGCGTTTTTCTTATCAGCGGCGAGTTTCCTTGCCTCGAAGTTTTGAATTCTGATCTTTTTCAACTCGTTTTCAATCCGCTCTTGTTCCTCGCGTTTTTTCCTCTCTTTTTCATAGAGGACTTTTGATTTATTATCCATGAACTCCGATCGCTCGATGCTCGTGCTCACTTCAGAGATATTCGCAAAAGAGCATTGTCCGACCAAGTCCTTCGCAGGTTCCGAGGACATTCTGCGCATTCCCTTCGGCTCGAGGTCTCTGTCATCGAATGACATCTTCTTTGGGGCTCTCTGGAAGTCTGGTTCAGGTCTCTTAGCGATCTCTTTGTAGGATAAGTCTCGCTTTTTCTTCGGCTCATCCATCGAAGGACTTCTATAGAAACTTAATACTAGGACAGATGGAATTTATTACCTTGGTCCTAAGCCTGGAGCCTGATTGTCTTTACTGGCGAGCGGCTTTGGCTTCACGTCCTTGCTGTTTTTTGAGGAGCGTATTCTGATGTAAGCGTCCTCTTTCCTCTTGTCTTTTGGTGGATCGATTGAGTTCAACGATTCGGCTTTCTCTTTTCTGTTGTCTGAGTTCAGTTTCATAGCTTTGTCTTGAGATTCGTTTCTTTTGCGAGGATCGACCCTATTCGCTCAATTAGCCTTGTTATTAGGGGAAATAAGGGTACTTATTGGCTCCGTTGCTTATGACAGGCGCTTTAGAGGCGGCGATTTTCTTACTTTCGAGTTTTTTGATTTGCGCCTCGATCTTTTTGACCTCTTCCATTTCTTTTTTCAGCTCTATTTTGTTCTTTCTAACTTTCTGCTGCACCTCTTTCAATTCGTTGGAGATTTTCCTTCCGCCGCCCAAGTTTTCCTTGTTGTCGGCTTTAGGGTTCTCGACCTTCAAAGGAGGCACGATCCCTCCATTGTTGATACATTCTTCAACCATTCCCATGAGATTTAGTTTTATAGCCTGCTCTCTTAGACTCTCTGGATAAATCTAGCGGGTGAATGATTATTTATTTAAGGCTTCAATGAGCTGGGATTTACATCGTCTACGTCGTTAGGGTTCTGCGCTTCAGGGAATTTCTCAGTGAAGGTCTCGACCATGAAATTCAAGACCCTTCTGCGGATAATAGGCTTATTTAAGATATCGATAATAGTTGGACGTTCTTTCGGATTTAGATTCAGCATTTTCCCTGCAGAAGAGCAGATAATTTAAATTCACCGTCGAAATAAGCAAGGGACATACCGATCAAATCCCTGAGTTGTTTGGAGTAGGTCGGAGTTATTGGAGGGAACGAGCCTTTGATAATTTTTGCAGCGAGTCCTTGGAATGACTAGTTAATTCATAAGAGAAACGTCCTGAGTAATAATAATTTGTTTTACCTGTGCGTCGAATGGATAGCGTAAATTACAAATCTCGTACATCACGCACCCAAGCGCCCAGATATCCGACTTGTAGCTATACGGCTTGTATTTAAATAGCTCTGGAGACATATAGTAAGGCGTTCCGATACACTAAGCAATTTTTGAAAATCATTTTCATTCATCTCAAAGACGATTCCTTACAGTATTGGCGAAATCGCGGGTCCCGTCAAGCACCTTCGCGATACCAAAATCACCTAATTTAACCTACATCCGCACAGTTAGTCTCTCAATCGCTTCAGGCAGATGCTTACTCTTCCGTTCTTAAGAAAGATGTTCTGGCTTTTAAGGTCTCTATGCAGGATCTTTTTGTCATGGAGGTAATACAATGCCAAGGCCATCTGGGCGAACCAATCTAAAATTTGCTATAATCCGATTAATTCAAACGCAAGAGGCTCAGTCTTACTGTTTCAGGGAAATATTTCCCTTTGGCCGCTCTGACTTTATTATACATGTCACCGCCCTCGCAGTGGATCATCACAATATTCAAATATTGGTCTTGATCCATGAAGGAGTCTTTATATCCGACGATATTACAATGTCTTAGCTTTTGTAACAACCGCACCTAGAGAAAGTCTTTTGCTGAGGGTCTAAGTGAGCTGGGTTACCTCCTGCTCGGTGTTCTCTCTGTCCTTCTGAGGCATATCACGAGTTTTAATCTTCTTGATGACATACGATTTCTCCTCTCGCTTATGCTTGACGAGGTAGACCTGAAATTGAGGTTGTTTTAGGGCGGTTGGATGGGAGTGAGAGGCTTTACCTGGCCGAAGGACCCGCTGCCAATGGATCGGATGGTTTCGTAAACTTCCATTTGTCGTTTTGATCAAATAATTCAATTTTCTGTCTGACTGTTTAAATCAAACTGCTATGGAACGACTCCTAATTAAACACTGCTTACTGGACCGCGATTAATTCAAAGAAAATGATGAAACGTCTATTCGAACTAATTTATTCGAAGGCGTGTGTGCTAGCCTTAATAGAGGTGAATAGTCGAAAAAAACAGAAATTTGGAATATTAAACGCTTCCAGAAGATGGTGTAGAATAACTGAGGGTCTTGAAGAATAAAAGTTATTTGTTTGAGAGATTGAATTGAAGGGATAATAATTACTTGCGAGAATAAGAATAATAATGGCTTCGCTTCAGGATAGCAAAGAATTTATCGGGATTTATTCAAGTTTTCAAACCCTACATTTCAACTTCGAGATAGTGTGGCTGACTGTGCAGTGTGGTTATGATGAGTCTATATTTTAAAAAAAAGGAGAATGGGATTTGACTTTTGAACTATCAAACGAGCATTCCTGATCATAAATTTCTTATGATGCTTTATAATTGGCTATCGAAGAAGTAGAAGGGTTTCATCTGATGATCGAAATGCTGAGCAGAACCAACGCGTCGGCTTGTGTCAAGATGGTTTAGAGAATCACTTTTTGAAAGGCAAAGTAGATTCTTGAGCTTTCTGTTTGAATTTTTTTTTTTGTTATTACTGATCTCAGTTAATTTGCAGACAATTAGGTGACTTACTCATTAAGAGAGACTTTTTTAATCTCTCAACACAGTTTTTTTGATTTTCCAGAATATATTGAAATAGCAATCTTACCTTCTATGGGTGCTTCGCTATCATACCTTCTACATCTACAAGGATCTACCAATTCACATTGTCATTCGAATATTGTGAGCATGTTATGTTATTAAGCTAAAATATTCAGGCTTAATATATATTGAAAGCTCCAACGTTTGAAGGGGTCTGAAAATGCTGTATTTCTTCTTCATTCAAACTCAAATAATTACCTCTTTATTCATTGTCGAAATAAACAATAGCACCAAAATTACTCTTAGAGCAATAACTAGCAGACTACGATCAGAAGCTAAATCGTTTATTTTTAATTATCACAACAAACAGTATCCAAAATAGGATCAATGGAAGCTTTACCAAGTAAATCCAAAGCAATAAACACATTAAACAGCTATTGCCATAGAAACTGGTGCCGGAGCGCATGTAATTGTGAATCCTTACAGAGCCGAAAAAATACATTCGGACCCGGAAAACATCGAAAAACTGTCGATCACCATTTGGTATTTACACTTCCTCTCTCAACACAATGCTAAGCTAGCGAAGGCAAGACCAAACCACAACAAGCTTCAAACCTTCATTTGATCTCGTTAAATACGCCCTTGAGACCAGCAAAATTTGCAGATATCTATCCATTGAGATTGACGAGTAAACTGCTAACAGATAGTTCATTGCTTCAAGAATAATTAACGCTATCTAGAATGGCATTCGAAGGAAAAAGCTTTGCTGAACTCGTAAAGCTGGTCCCAGAATCCAAAACAATCACGACTTTCAAACTCTCCTTAAATCAGTAACACAATGGACAACAACTCGGGAATAACAGCGTATTAGAGCGGATTTAAAGGAAAAAGGTGTTCAAGAAATCGGAGAACTCGTGAAAAAGTTACCAAATTTAGCCGCCGTTGATCTTCAGATCAATGAGTAAAAACAACTCACTTTTTTCAAGGTTAAATCCCGAAATAGAATGGGAATGTCAACAAAAAAGGAATCAGTGGCTTTGGGCAAGGCTTTCAGTGGAATTAAAACCCTTGTTAGTGCAAATATTATTTACAACAGGTAAGTTTTTCCTGCATTTTCAATAGAAGTAACCCGAGAACAGAACAGCAGGCGGCACTGAATTCTTTGGAGCCCTTGATTTCAGCAGTTCGAGATTAGAAACGCTGAAACTCGACCTCAGCTATTCGGATGTAACAGACGCGAAGCTCTTGCCTTTCTTCAAGGGAGTCGAACCAAAAGCTCTCAAAGAGTTGGGATTAAATCTGACCGAGTATTTGCTTCTCTTTCGTTTCAGAAAATTAGAGCGATTACATCTGTAGGACTCAAATCCAAGGGAAAGCTCTGACCAAGATTGCCGATTTTACCAGTCTCGAGAGTCTTGATCTGAATCTCTCTTCGTAAATATCACAAAAATATTCTTTTAAAATTTGTCAAAACAATAGTTGCCAGAGCCTAGTAGACGATGGAGCGCTAGCTTTAGGAGAGAATCTTCAAAATCTCAGCAATTTATCAACAATCCGTTTCTCATTCACCGGGTATTTTAATTCGCTCTCTCACAATGGAACTAATAACAAACCAAGAACTTCATTGTCACCAAAACCATACGGAGCGATTTTTGCGACATTGGCCAAGGCACATCCTCAGGGGAAAGTCAGAAGCCTCGTTTTAGACCTTCAATGGTAAATATAATTGGGACTAATTCATTCATTATTATCAACAAGGGCGCAAATAGATAACGATGCTGCTCTATCTCTGGCTACGTTCTTGGAAAACCAACAAAACCTCATTGAGCTGACTCTCAACATCAACGGGTAACTCACTACAATGTGAACTTTGCCCTTACTTGCGACATTTTAGCACACAAATTTCCTCAAAAAGCTACGTAAAAACTCTGCTTTCGGCTTCCAAAGCAACGGGACTCAGAGCACTAGAGCTGAATCTGGAAAGGTATACTATAGACTCTGCATCATACTAAGAATTATCGATCCAGTTGCTCGGTCGCAACTCAAGATCTCGCAGAAATAACAGAACTTTTGGGAAGTTTCAGCAAACTGAGAAGTCTCAGCCTCGACCTCAAAGGGTAATAAAAATAATAATAGCAGCTTCTCAATTCTCTAATTAACTCAACTCTTAGAACCGAATTTGATGACAACCATGCTGATATCCTCTTCAAAAACGTGATCAAATACGAGCAACTCGCTGCATTCACCGTCTCCTTGGATGGGTAAGTCCTCCTTCTCGTTTCCATACTCACACTATTACAGCACATTAGTCACTGAGCAGAAATTAGAATACTATAATGAGAAGCTAATGAAAGAGCTCAAAGATCCCAATATTGACATTAAGATAAACTATTGAAATAACTTGTAAATAAATACATTGATATTTCGTTACAATTTCTGCTGACAGCATTCTCATAGAAACTTAATCAACCATAGTTTTAAAAATTGCAGTATATCTCAAAGCACTAGCCTTCCTTCCTCATTAAAAACAAGCAAATTTAGATAATTCGCATTTGAGGTCTCGGTGCCAGATATTTAGATATATCAGTGAATAAGCCTTCTCTATTTTCAGTAGGAGTAAGCACCTTCCTGTACTGAGAAGGCTTTTGGTCCAAGTTAGCGTATAAATTCTCGCTAGAATAATAGCTGGCCGTTGGCGACCTATAGTCCTTTTCAGACTGACTGTTATCCTCTTCCACTTGGATTTTCAGGTTTCTCGCGCCATAGCTTGTGTAGCTTTTGTAACTACTTCCTTTTGTTGTCGAAACCGCGTAATCTGTAGTTTTTGAAAGAGTCGGTGCACTGTTTAGATTGCTAATTTCCCGAAGCGGCAGAGGCTGGTATTTCGATTGATAATATGTCGGTTTCTGCGGCTGGCCGCTTTGGTTCTCGGTGCCTTGGTCTTTTTTCGTTGTTTCTGGCGGGTCCAAGGCGAATTTAACTCGTGCCTTGCGAATTCTCTCGACTGAACTGTCTCTGAGGATTCCTCGGGGTGATCTCACTGTCTGGGTTGACACGGGCAGCGGAGGCATCTTAACCCTAGGGACTAACTCCACATCCCTCTCAGGTTTCGGTCTACATTGCACTACCTCCACAAGTTTCCTCTTGGCTTGCGCTCTTTGCAAAAGAGCCTTCGCTTCTTCAATGAGCGATGGATTTGTAAGCAAATCGTAAGCAGAAGACCGTCTCCTGTCGCTATGCTCGCCTACAGACGACGGAGTGCTTGAAATCGAAGGTCTATTATCATTTTGTGGGTTAGAACCATTTCTATCTGCTTCAGGAAGCTGGAGATCTGTGGTTCTATCTGAGCTGAGCCCCGTCGAGGTCGTTGCAGTGTAAATAGTGGCTACGACTGAATGAGGCATACTTATCAACGGCTTAACCGCCTCAGGCTTCTCCACGCGTAATTTTGCGTCAATTCTTGGCTTTATTCGCGCTGGGAGCTCCGTCCTCTCAACTGCTGCTCTGGACTGGGTATACACCACTTCCTTTTTCACCTCATCGACTTCTGGATCGAGGACTGGACGATTAAGCGCTTGAGTAGGCTTAAAAGCCCTGAATTTAACTGAGCTCCTTGGACTTCTCTCATAATTTTGCGAGGGATTTCCTTCGAAGCTGCTCGAACTATCCTTAAGGTTTGCCACCGAACTCTTTTTTTGAGCAATTTTTTTGTCGTCGAAGATTCTATTCTCTTTCTTGAAACTTGGCTTAAGCGCCGTTGTTTTTACCGGTGTCGCCGTCTGTGACTCCGAGACCTTCGGCTTCACGGACTGAACGAGGAGCGAATTTGTTGGTGAAATTATAAGAGTTTCAAGGATAGAGGAGGAATTCGAAGGGCTTTGAATTGTGAGGTCAGCGTGCTTTGTGAAAGAGGTGCTTCGAGGGTGGAAGATCCCGGAGGGCGTGCCGACCTCCTCGACGAATGAGGCAAATGAATTCTTCATTCTTGATGAGGATTCGCTGCCAAATCTCGATCTACTGCCCATGGACGGCTTCTGAGGCGTGCCATAGGTAGGCAGTTTTTCAGTGGGTCTCTCGTCGGGATAAAACTCACAAGCGCTCTGATCTGGGTCCCCAACGGTAGAAACATGGACGTGGCTGGTCTCCAATCGACTCCAGCGAGGCAGACGAGACCCCATTTCGATAACAGACCCAAACGAACGGTCGAAATCGGACGAATTTGCTGATCCTCGGCTCTTCGGAGAAATTTGGGAAAGACTGTCTTTCTTTTTCAAGTTCCTCTCTAACTTCTCTCGGTTCATTTCCTTGAGCCTCTTTGCCAGCATCAAAGCCTTATTCCTTCGAGCCTCTTCATCTGGCATCACCGAAAGTGAAAGATTGGAAGCCACGGGTTCGTTTTCTTTGGGAATAACGAGGTTTTCTCTGTCTGTGGATATGTTATCCTGAGAAGCAATTATCTTGGAGTCATTCTGAAGTTCTTGGGCTACATCTGATAAAGCTGCGGGATTGAGGGCCTCTGATTCGCAATGAGTCAACGTCTTCGGTGCGATAACCATCGATGACCTTAGAGAAGACGCTGAGCGGTCAGGTCCGTGAGATTTCATTGCGCTGTGGGAGAAACTACTATCGTGGTTAGAAAATATCGGTTTTTTGCGAGTGGCAGGGAAGGCGACGAGCGACTGACTCATAGGCCGACTTCGTCCGCCGATGTTTTCATCGCAAGACATTGCTCGTGTTCTTTCTGTCAACATGTTGATTATGTAAAAATTTGCAGCGTTTTTGAATTGATAACGCTGATTTGAAAATAATTTTTTTAAGTTTGAATTCAACGGAATTGATTAACAGAAAGATCTATCTATTTAAAACTATCTCTTTTAATTAATATCTTTCCAAACACATTAGCTTCTCTTATGAATAATTCGCGGTTATAAATAGCTCACAAAAGCTCTTATAACGACATCATTAGACTGTTATAACAAGCTACTCTTGTTGTTTCTAATCAGAATTGGGTTTCTTATCTGCCTTTCTATGTCTTTAATTTTATGGAACTATGGTATTGATAGCAGCAGCAACTCTCAAAGACACTCATTAATGGATGTATCAAGCAATTTACAAATAAGATGGTTCCTTTCTCCTCCACCTAAGCCCACTATATGTAAAATATTTAAAAGCATTTTGCTCTAAATTCTCATCAAACTCTCAGCTCTAACTTCCTTCAGATACGCTTCCTCCAAGCGCCTTTCGAACTCAGGGTTGCTATTCAAATTGATTCGTCTTGGCCCTCCGCCGAGCTTCTGTCTCCTAGAGACCCTTATCTGTCTTTCTGGGCTCCTGTTCGTTTTAGGTCTCTCTGGTACATTACGTCTCGTCGGCGAATTCTCTTCAGGGAGCTCGTGTGGGTGTATTTTGTTCATGCTGATTTCCACCTTATGTTTACCCATCAGAGGCGAGGTTATTCCCTCCTCGTGCTCATCCACCAACTGAACAGCCTGATTTTTCGGTAATTCGAGATGATCATAGCGGGTTTCCTCTTCACGCTCTCTTTCCATCAGCTGATCCGCAAACATATCGATAATAAACGCGACGATCATATTCAACCCAATGAGCACTGCGACCACGTAAAACATAATAAAGTACAGTCTAAACCAGTTGGAGTCCATCACGACACAGGACAAATTAACCTTAAATCAATGCCAATCATAAGATTTGTTACAAAGAGCAGTCACTTACTATTTTCTCGAAGCCTCCGAGCAGTAAGAGGACACACGCGGTTTGGAATCCCATTCCAAAGTCATTGAAATTCAAGTAAATAAAGTCCTTTTCTAGGTGATATTTCTCCCATTCGATTGGCAAATCGGTCCGGTACTTCCCTCCGAAGACCGTGATACCTAGTTAACCCCGTAAATAAATTCGCAATTAGGTTAGTTTATTACTGACGACAACAAATCCATAGGCAAAGACCATCAGAACGGAGAAATTGTCCTTGAAGAGCGGAACCAGCTTGTAGAACGTGTCGAAAATAATCTCGAATCTTTCCGTTTCAGAGATAAATTTGAGGATTCTCGCAGCTCGGGACACGAGGATGATATGGAGAAGGTAGAGGTTGATATGAAACACCGCGAAGAGCTCACCGAACATAAGAACTGCTGCGATGAAGGAGGTCAACAGCTCCCAAACGTAAAATTTCGAATGAATAAACGATTTTGGTCCTATGGTAAATAAAGGTTATATTGAAATCCCAAAGAAGCGTGAATAATACCTAACGCGATGAGTCGAAGCATTGGCTCGATGAACATAAGGATGTTCAGGATACCTTCCGCGAGGTAAAAGTAGGTATTAAATGCATGGAATTCAGGATCGTCGGGATCTTCATCTGGAAAAGGTGCAATAACTGTGCTTTGCCAGGTACTAGCAGCAAATCCGAGAATTGAGCAAACAAGCAGGACATAGCCAACTACAGGCTTGAAAACGATCTCTAGTAGCAGAATTTTGAATTTGCTCAATTTCTGGCCTTGTTCCATGCGAATCATCCCTCTTCTGTCTTCTACTGTTGTCTTTCCGAGATTTTCGCTTGTAGTCGTTTTGTTTCTCAGCGCACCTCTATTATCCCATTGAAAAATATAAGAGAAACGCTTCAAAGGAGGCCTAAGCACCTGAATTCGAGAATTCCTTTTTCAATGAGTTCCTTCTCGATAGTCTCTTCAATCATGTCTCCGGAAGCGACAATCTCATGAACAATACTAGAAATCAGTTAGATGGCCTTTTCAAACGAGGTGGCTAGTACTTATAGAGGTCATATCTGCCCAGAATGTGCTTTTGGAGTTTAGTAAGTTCTTGCTTACAATGGAAGAAGAAAACAGCGATGACCATGTTCAGTAGGAAAGTCGTATTGATCATCAGGAAAATAACGAAGAAAAACATCGAAAGTCGCGTCTTTGTGTATGCTGGGAAGATCACATCCGGGAATATCGCTCCCAATTGCGTCATAAAGAGCGTCCAGATCGCCTGGGAGAAGGACGGGAGGTTTTCTTCATTCTCCTCAGAGTCTTATAAAATAAGCTCGATACAAATTGAAAACGAATGGCTTACTGTAAAAGAAAATCTTTGAAAGGCACGCGAAGAGGAAGAAATTGACCACGAGCAAAAACAGCACCCCTCGACTCTTATACACGATTCTCTGGTACAACGTAATCGTTTTTCTCACACTCTTGCTGTAAAACCATGAGACGACAGCAACGGCTTGACTATTTACCAGTAGATAGCGAAATAGAAAGGACGAATCATCAGCGTGAACTGGAACATGATGCCAACCACGTACTGCAAGATCAAAGAGATAAAGAAAAGTACGGTCAGGCCAATGATAATCTTTTCTCTCAACTTTCCATGTTTAGGACGGTTGAGGTATTTCCCCTTGAGGATCTTGTTCGCTGTAAGGAACAAAATCAGTACCGAGCTGATGCTTTCGATGATGATTGGGCTGACACGCGGGAGATTTGACACAGGGATCGAGCCTGGATCTGAAACGGTCCCGCTGCAATCTTCCTAGCCATTGTAATTGGAGATTAGATACCCTTGCGAGGCAAAAATACTAAATATTCAGGCGAATTGCACCATAAAGGCTTGGTGAACACTGCGATTGTCATAAAGACAAATAATGCGATTGTCCTCGGCCAGGACATCCAGCCGTACCACTTCTTATACCGAGCTGCCTCTTCACCTGCTATCTCTTGTTTCTTTTCTTTACGAAATTAAGGTTATGAAGGGACCAAAAAGTGCTCTTTACCAACCAATCTACTATGCGCATTGATAACCGCCACAGCGTAACGTACGTCATGCTCGATTTTGTGGCGAAAGTCCGGAGAATAGAGCTTCTCCATGTTTATCGCGTTTCTAATCTCGTCAATTTCGGTCATAATGCCTCGGAATTAGCGGATATGATGGGACTGTAGCAAA
>ENA-UOTZ01001839-UOTZ01001839.1-compost-metagenome-genome-assembly--contig:-NODE-1839-length-12888-cov-4.453829_pt1 | contig 12888 bp, 4 predicted proteins | sample MGYA00238144_ERZ746983 | MGnify/ENA primary metagenome ERZ746983 (study PRJEB28759, sample SAMN06268863) | compost metagenome | isolation source: single cell | place: USA: California, Emeryville, Joint...
ATTTTGATAAAGCCAAAGTTCTTCCAAGTTCAGCCAGGTGCCATTTTTTCCGATCGCGATGGCACCTGCATTCCCAATATTGTTTTTATGGAGATATAATGCTCTAAGACTGCGCCAGGTGGTATTAAAACCAATATCACCTGCTCCTTGATCGCTAATTTGATTCATATCGAGCCAGAGCTCTTCTAAATTGAACCAAACTGAATTTTTCGAGATTTTAGCGGCTCCTTGATCTCCAATTTTATTTCCTGAAAGGCAAAGGCGCCGTAGAGAGCACCAAGCTTGATTAGCTTTGAGTCCTAGCATACCCTTGTCTTTAATCAAATTGTGCGCAAGCCAGAGCTCTTCAAGGCTAGCCCAGACCATATTTCTTCCTATTCGCATGACCCCTTCATCCGAAATAATATTATGACTCAGATACAATATTTTTAATTTCGTCCAAGCGCTATTTCTCCCGATTTCTGAGGCTCCTTCGTCTCCAATAGTGTTATTCCCAAGCCACAGCTCCTTCAAGTTTGTCCACGCTTTATTTTTCCCGAGAGCCTCGCTCCCAGCATTACTTATCTGGTTTTCGGATAAATTGATCACTCGCAGGTTGATCCAAGCTGAATTTTTTCCAATTTCTGAAGCTCCTTCATCACCAATGCTGTTCTCTTGTAAATACAACTCCTCGAGATTGGTCCAAAACGTATTTTTTCCTATTGCAGCCGCTCCTTCATTGCCAATTCTATTTTTATGCAATATAAGTTGCTTAAGATTCTTCCATAGCCGATTTCTTCCTATGGCTGAAGCTCCAGTGTCTCCGATCATATTATGGTGTAGCCAGAGTTCTTCGAGATTTTTCCAAGTTATGTTCATTGCGATTGCAGCAGCACCTTCGTCACTAATTTTATTTTCTGATAAATCGAGTCGCTTGAGGTTGCTCCAAGTCATATTACAAGCTAACCCGCTGGCTCCTAAATCTCCGATCTGATTATGGTAAAGAGTCAGTTCTGAGAGATTTATCCAAGCGAGATTCCAACCAATTGCTGTAGCGCCTTTATCTTTAATCTTGTTCCTATGCAAGTGAAGTTTTTTCAGGTTAACCCATGAAGTGTTGCTTCCAATTCCAAAACAGCCTTGGTCGTCGATTTCATTTTCATTCAACCAAAGTTCTTCCAATTCGGTCCATAGAGTATTTAGGCCAATCTTAATTGCATCATTGTCGGTAATATTTTTCCTGCTCAAGAAAACCTTCTTACAAACCGCGGGTAAAACTTGTTCTTTGATGACTATTGTGGCTCTTTTTTCAGAACTGATGTCCAGTCTTATAGAAGCAGAATGAGTGCGGGTATCCGTGTGGTTCTCTTCTTCTTCATCAACCTTTGCTTCATCGATTTTCAGCTTCGAAATTCTATTTGAGATTTCTCGGCTCTCTTCTTCGGGATTTTTAGAAAAAATTTGAGTTTTAGAGGAGAACTCAATCAACTCCAATTCGTTTCGATTTTTCAGGCGGCTGAAAGTGAAGCCCTCATTGCAGTCTTCGAGGATATCACATTTCAATCCATTCCATTTTCTATTTCGAAGTAGCAATTTTATGCATAACCTTCCAGGCTTGCATCCATACAGAGAAATTTTCGTCAGACTTTTCCAAGCTTTGTTCTGGCTTAAAAGAGCAATACCAAACTCATCGAGTAAAGGGTTATTCCGCAAGTCAATTCCTTTCAAATTTATCCAGCTCTCATTACATGCTAAATATTTGGCCCCTTTTGTATTAATCGCTATATCTCTCAGAACGAGTTCTTGCAGACTATTCCATTCATCGGATTCCGCGATGGTCTTTATACCGTCATCACCAATTTGATTACCACTAATGTTTAGAAATATGAGCTCTTTCCATGTAACATTGCGACTCAATCCTTTGGCGCCCGCCATTCCAAAGTTATTATGTGAGAGATCCAAGTGCTGAAGCTGATGCCACCAGTTGTTGCTTGCCAGCAGCTGTATCCCCCTATTTGCAAGACAATTGCTGCTCAAATCAAGTATTTTAAGGTTTACTAGCAAGGGATTAGTAGCTAGGAATTCTCCACCTTGCCACCCGATTTTACTGTGGCTATAATTTAGCTCCAGGATGTTTTCTGTATTCGTATTTTTCGAAAGGATTGCAGACAGATTATTACTGTCAATTTTCTTTTTCTTCAGATCGGAAAGAGTTTCATTATTTTCTTCGCCAATTTTTTGAAATTCAATGTTAGGACTTGTCTCATGAATTTGTGTTTGCTTCTCTATTATCATTATCCAAAGAAAGGCGTGAATTAGAGAATATTTTTTCTGTATTGGCTAATTTAAATGTTCTTCATATCCAGTTTATTTTAACCGAATTCCATTATAAAGTAAGTTCAATTTGTTAATCAGCATTAGATTGAAGTTTTCCTATAATCAACATAGAAAATGGATTAGTCGATAGAGAATAAAAAAGGGAAAATGCTCGTTTGCATTGATTTAAGTCACAGATTAAAGCCTACTTATGAAGAACTGCATGATTATGAAAGGAATCTTCGTTTTGAGTTTAAATTAGAAATTTAAAGCAGTCTTCAAGAATAATAGGGCAAGTAAGAAAGAAATGGATTTTTGTCATTCAGCTCGATAGTTCCTAAAATTCGTCATTTTGAAGATAGTTATAGAATTTTGACGTGATACTTCACCTGGAGCTTTGTAAAATTTTTCTATTCGAATGCAAAAAGAGCAAGAATTGTCCCTCTACTGAGATTTCAACTGGATCAAACCACTGAAAAATTACTTACATGGAATTCTATTTTTATTTGCACGCCATGAATCACTGCTTGAATTAGATACATTTAAACCTGATTTTTCGAAAAAAAGAAAGTATTAATTTTTTACAAGTTGATTTACAATAAACCTGGTCATATTTTCCTAATTAATGAGTGAAAAAGTGTTAGACACCGAAAATGAACCGAAACAGACCGAGGATTTGATAGCAGAGACATCTAGAAGCATTCGTATCAACGAAAAGCCGGAGCTTTCTGCACCATCTCAATGGAATCTAAGTTGTTTACTGATCAAATCAGCTGCACCCACCCTGGTACAATTGGTCAGTCAAACGGTCGCCTTCTCGACTATCCTATACTTCCTCTCTCTGAAAAATGATCCCAAATTGCTCGCAAGCTTTGGACTAGCCTCAACGATTTATGTGATTACATTCTTCTCAATCGTGGTTGCATTAGATTCAGGGCTGGCTATATTAGGATCTCAAGCTTATGGAGCAAAAAACTTTGCTCTGTTAGGCTTGTACTACAAAAAAGGGTTGATCATTGGAGTTTTAACTTTATGTCCAATGGCCGTCCTTTTTATTTTTTCGGGACAAATTTTAATTTTATGTCGATTTGAAGAAGAACTTTCTCACGGTATACAAAAAGTACTCCTGGTTACCTTGCCCAGCGCTCTCGGCATGGTTTACTTCGATGTAGCAAAAAATTATCTGATCGCACAAAAGACTTTCGTTCCTCAAGGCTACATTCAAATAATCATGACTGTAATCGATATAACATGCCAGTATCTCACGATGTATCATTTCGATTTAAAAATCGTTGGATATGGGATCAGTAGATTCATTAATGAGTGGGGAAGAGCCTTACTGATCTACTTGTATATCAGATTTTCAAAAAAATGCCAGGAGTCGCAGGTTCCTTGGAGCTTTGAATGCTTTAGAGGAATTCTAAAGCAATATAAATATCAGATTACAGCTGGTGGAACTGTGATAATCGAAATATTGGCAATCCAGATCATCATTCTCCAAACAGCATATTTCAGCTCTGAAGAAATCGCAGCTGGACTAATTTTTCAAAGGATAGGATCTCTGTTTTTTAACGTTGTTTGGAGCTTCAATATTGCACTATCCTCTTTCATTGGTAATTCCATGGGAGAGCAAAACATTGTGCGTGCAAAAGCTCTTTTTCGTTTGGGATTGAAATTCACTGCAATAATGACGATCACGACATGGATAATATTGAAATGTTATTCCGATTCAATTCTGAAGTGGTTTTCTCAAGATCAGCTCGTGATAAAGCCAGCTCGCCAACTAATTATCCTGTATTACATGCTCTGTGTGTCAGATTTTACTCAAAACGTCTTGGGATGTACAGTGAGAAGTATCGGGAAAGAAAAAGTCATCTCGAAGTCATTCTTCTTCACGTATTACTTCTTTGCGTTCCCAGTTTCTCTTCTCATGGCACACGTATTAAAATGGAAATTATTAGGGTTGTTCGGTGCTCTTGGGCTTGCTCAGATTGTGAACTGCACTATCTGTACAGTAATACTGTTGAAGGTTGATTTTCAAGAGCAGGCTCAATTCATTGTAAACAGAGTCAAACAAAATAGCGTCAGCTCCTTTAACAAATTTGAAAGCAAAGAGTTGACAGAAGAAGCAGCACCAGAAACCTCACCACGAAAATCTGCCATCTAAATTATTACTAATCAGTTAATCATTCACCTAATATAATATCTGCAGCGTTAGCATTTAAGTTTTTTGAAACAGTTACTAAGAGCTTATAAGAGAAAATATTATATTTAATGTTGATATTTAATATGAAGTTGTTTTGACTAAGAGTTTCTGAGTGGAATTATTGCAATCAAAAATTTTATAAGCTCAAGTCTCTCATAAAACATCAAATTCTTTCAAATTCAGTGCACTTCTGTCCATGTGATTAGAAAAGAGAAGGAATACCAAAAAAAATATTAAATATACTCTGAATTTTTTCAAGCGTGAAAGTGATCGATAAGCGATCAGATTCAAAGTTTTTCTGCTAAAAGCTCTCAAGAAAGCTCTTTCATTGACCTTTGGTTGAGGGAAGAGAATTTTGTTGACAAGTACTTGAGGATTTTACAAAAGAGTATTAGTTTTTCTACGTATTCCTATCGTAAAAATGCTCCTCAAATCCGATCGGAATAACTGTATGGTGCAAATTTTTTACATAATGACTAAACGCTTAAATAAAAAGAACTTTTTGCGATTCGACAGAGTGATAAAATATATCCTTTCAAGATGGAATCAGACAACCAAGAGAAATTCTTAGTTTGCCCTTTGACTTTGGAGGTCATGCAAGACCCCGTGATAGCTACCGATGGCTTTACATATGAGAGGGAGGCAATTCAATCCTGGCTGAAGAGAAACATGAAGAGTCCAATGACGAATGAAACCATGCCAAGCGAGACGCTTATCCCAAACTTTGCTATAAAAAGCCAAATTGCCGCCTATATTCAAAAGACTGAGCAAAGCAAAGAGCTCCAAGAAGAAGCTATGCTCAAAGAGAAAATAAGAGCCTATAAGCTATATTCTGAGCTTTCTGACATCCAAAAGGAAGCCATTGATAAAGCATACGAGAATTGGAAGAAGACTAAAGAGGCCACATCAAGAAGTTCGAAAAGAGAATGGAATAGTTTGCCCGATAGCACAAAATTTGCATTTTTGAAGCAATCAAGGCTTGATGTGGAAAGTTACTCATATTTAACAGCTGAATTCAAAAGCTTTGTTTCTTTTGAAACTCAAATTATCAGGCACAATCTAAAAGATTCTGAAAACTCTTATCCTAGCAATGAAACTTATTGGAATAAGAGTGATCAGCAATTACATTTGATAGAGCTTTACCTCAATAAGCAGAAGAAATAATCCAATGATATCATACGCAGCAGTTAGGGCAGAGAATATATATCTATATCTTTTCTTATATAAAGGGTGAATCTTTCGATCAAATCCATTCATTTTGAAGGTAACCAAGCAACCCTTTGAATTCGATTTCTTTTGTTTGACTTGTTTTTTTTATGTTTCCTCATAGTTCAGGGTTAAGTATCGAAACTCAAGAAATCTTTTCTTCATTTTTCTACCATACTGGTAATTAATCCCATAGTTATAAGCTTCCAGAATTGAAATACTTTTTCTCAGTCTTTTCTCATTCATTAAGGTATTTTTTGTAAATGTATCCAAAATATTTGATTTTTCATTCCAATCCAAATAAAGTTCAACAAAGATATTAAAATTTCCTCCCTTTTTTTCACCTCAAAAGTCTAACACATCGAAATGGAAACAACTATGCCACTCAATACTGTTGAAGAAGTGAATGAGTGGCTCAAAAGGAACATTTTGCTTGAGAACAAAATAGAAAAGATGTCTGTAGCTTCTTACAAATCTAATGAAGCTGAATTTTCGACACCTTGGAACATTAAATCAAAAACCAAAACACATTGTAAGAGATCTGTGATAGAAACCAATTATGAAGAACCATTAAAACAGGAATGTCCAATTGCAAGCTTGAAGTATTTCGAGAATGATAAGAGCACATTAAAATTTGACCATAAATCAAAAGAAACAGACTCTATATCACCTCCAGAAGGTACTAAATTTCCATTCAGTGCTTTTGGACTTCTGATAATTAAGATCGATGAGAGCCAATTCACTCTTGGCACAGGAGTCCTTATTGATGAAGATAAAGTCTTGACAGTAATCCAAAATATTTGGGATGAAACCACAAATTGCTTCTATCCAAAAGACTGCATCTCCTTTTATCCAGGTTTCAATCACCGCATTGCTCCATTTGGGTCATTTAAAGTTGTTGACACTTTGCTTCCACGCTCTTATTCGCCGAAATCTCTCAAAGATGATTCGAAAGAAGCTTTCGTTGTGTTGTTATTGAGTGAGCCTATTGGGAAAAAAATTGGATATCTTGGATTAGAATTCTTCCAGGAAAGTGTTATAAAAGGGAAGAGATTATTTTCTCTGCAGTATATATCAGCATCTGAGCCGTTAGAAGAGCAGAATTATCAACAGAAATCTACATCTTCATGCTCGCAGTTTATGCAAAAGAACATAGTAATAGAGTTCCTAGGAGATAAAGATGATATACAGAAAGAATTTACAAATATAAATTCCGAACGATTGAAGAAAGGATCATCAGGTTGGGGCATCATTTACTACCATAACGAGAAAAACGACCAATATTATGTTGTTGGAACTTGCAAAAATCGATATGAAGCAGATCTAGACAGCGATCAGAGGATGATAGCAGTAACAAAAGCTACAGTTGATCATTTTTTTGAGTGCCAATACAGAGTAAAAGAAAAATTCATAGATCTCTTGAAACCTAATTGCGAGGATGAGATAAAAGACACCCTTGAGCTTTTCAAAATAGATCTGAGCTTTACTAAGATTGAAGAAGAAAAAATGGAGATTCTGTCAGCTGCGCCCTTATCAAAGCTAGGGACGCTGTTGTTGGTTAATTGCAATGTGGGACCCAAAATCGCGAAAATAATCGGACGTAATCAATCTTGGGTTAATTTAGAGTATCTTGATTTGCGCTCTAATGCTATTGAAGACATCAGTGCTTCTCATTTAGGGAGCAATTATGGTTGGAAGTGTCTTAAAAAATTGGTCCTGTGCTCAAATAAGATTGGAAACTGCGGAGCCATTGCTCTCGGAAAAAATTCGACTTGGAATGAACTCGAAGTGCTTGATTTGGCAAACAATCAGATCTCTTGTAAAGGGGCTGCTGCGATCGCATCAAATAGGAATTGGAAGCGTCTTAAGAAGTTAATTCTCGCCAACAATATAATATGTGATAAAGGAGCAGCGGAAATAGGAAAGGTTAACAGCTGGATAAATCTCGAAGAGATAAATTTAAGTTGCAATAAGATTGGAGATGAAGGAGCAAACATCATTGGAAGCAATTCATTCTGGAAGACTCTCAAAAAGCTTGCTCTGTCAGATAATCTGCTCAAGGATGAGAGTGCAATAGCGATTGCGAAAAATAAATCTTGGCTTGCACTCAGGGTCCTTGATCTCCGCTCGAATCAAATTGGCAATAAGGGTGCTGCTGCGTTAGCAAGAAATACGGTCTGGAGCAGTTTGCAGACATTGGCGCTTTCAGGCAATGTGATAACTCAAGAAGGTGCTCTTGCTCTGAGCAAAAGCAATTCATGGTTATGTTTAGAGGGGCTTTATTTGGGCTTTAACCTTATTAAGTCCAAGGGTGTTTGTGGTCTCGTTGAAAACGTGACCTGGAAAAATTTGATTAAACTTGAACTGTCCATGAGCGATGTCGGGAACGAGGGAGCTGTCAAAATAGGAAAAAATAAGTCATGGGTCTATTTAGAGGAACTTTTATTATCAGGTAACTCTATCGGTGATGAAGGTGCGATTGCCATAGCAAGAAATGATTCTTGGAGATACCTACGAATTTTGGATCTTGCCTCAAATATGATTTGTGATAAAGGAGCGATGGAGTTAGGAAAAAATTCTTCCTGGAATGATTTGGAACAACTTCGTTTATCAGGCAATAAAATCGGTTATAAAGGAACAGTCGTGATTGCAAACAATTCGTGCTGGGAAAATATTGATACTATTTACCTTGGAAGAAATCAAACACTAATTATCGAAGAGAGAAATGTTGTGAAATACTGCACTTTGCTTGGAGCAAAACTGAATATGAGAATTTAAGTAGGTTCTTAGATATAAATGAAAAACGTTAGAGTCAGAAAAAGAAATTGTTATTGTACTTGATTTTAATAATTTATAATAATGCAAAATTATTTTTACTTCAAACTTGGCTCGTGATAACGATAATCTGAATAATTGGACTTTCGAAACAAATCACAAAATTGACTGACATAGCAATCATGTCTTTGGTAACTTCTCTTAACATGGTACTGAGGTAACGAACATTATTATTTGGCAAAAGCAGCTATACTTATTTCTCTTTTCTCAGTAGTTTTTTTAAATCTTTGCTTCATAGACTGACTATCATGGTCTTTTTTGAGTATCTAGTCCCTTTCTGAGTCGCGACTGAGATTCAACATTCGAAACAATTTAAAACACAAAATTTCCTCTTGAAAAAACTATAAATATTGAGAGAAAATATCGCATATTTAATTGAATTTTGAATGAGATTAAATTTCTTTAGTTCTTCTTGAAATTTATCATCTGGATAGTGTTTCCATTAAAACAAATTGGCGAAAATGCGAAATACTGCAAAACATACTGTTAATTCATTAATTTAGACAGCAAGAATATCTACTGTTGAGGAGTATAAGTATGTCTCAAACTCAATCTTCAGACAACTAAATACTATGGTCAAGATTTTTAATACTAAGATTAAATAATTTTTTAGGCACAATCTCAAAACCGAGGATGGATTATGGAAATTACTGTAGAAACTTCAACAATAATTGAGGCCAACAAAAGGAATATACTTTAGGCGAGCATTTATTCCACCAATGATAAAATATTGAGTCGCCGTTATCTTGTTGTTAAAGATTTAGTTTTGCTGAGATTAACGTCCTGATCAAAGGATTTTAATAATTAATTTGTAAAACAGATTTTTCAATAATTTCAAATAGGAAATGTATTAAATGATGCTTGTAAAGGTATATCCGCCGATTTCCAATCAATTTCAAATGTCAATCGATGTAAAGCGTCTCAGTGTGTTAAAAATTAAACCAAGATTCATAATCTGACTTTTGAATTGCTATTAAGCCAACATGCACAATGAATTAATCATTCGAACAATTGAAAATTGAACAACTTAATTCCTTTATTCTTATACCTCAAGTGAGAATTTACTCAGAAAAAAAAAAAACTTTACATCTACAAATTGAGACTAATTCAAGATGGATATTTATAAGAAATATCAGGGCAGATACTTCGAGTAGGAACTACATCTTTTGAGTTTCTCTGATAGCCATCGATTCTATTTTAGTAATGCTTTGTTCATTATTAGACACTAAAGTGAAGTAATTGCATTTCTGTTTATAAGTTAATTTCTAGGTACAGCAGAAGAGAGTTTCACACAGAACGCAGCAACTTCCAGTCTCGAAAGTCTCGAAATGAAACTTCAATTTGCTAGTATCAGTATTGCATCCAAATCATTCAAACTAAAAGTTGGGAGTTGTTGTATAGGATATGTTTTTTGAAATAAGTTAGAATGCTCACAAGGATTATTTCCTTGAATTTTCAAAACCTTTATTCATTCATAGTGAGGCTAGGCTACGCTATGTAAGGTAAAATGCTCTTTCACACTATATATGATAAGAAACAAGGTTCTCCATTCAGCATGAAAAAAGCTCTGTCAATAAAATGATGATGACGCTCAAGCAAATTTTGAATCTTCTCTATTTAACTAACAGACTTTTGATATTGAGTTTCATATGCTTTAGAAGCTTGTATTAAATAACTTCAAATCCAACTTGACGCCATATACGAAACAAATATTGATTGAAATAAATTGCACATAATAATACTTATCAAAATTAATTTGACTCTGACTCCATCGAGCCTTCAGATTCGTCTTCGTTTTGTTCTTCTGAAGGTTCTTCTTCTTCCTCCTCTTCATCAACCATCTCGCTCTCCTCAAATGTGCCGTAGTTGTTTTCAAATAACTCTAGCACTTCACTGTCGACTACGAACTTGTCCTCATCCTGCTCCCTGAGATTCTCTTCAAGTTTTTTATCCACTGCTAAACAGTAGATCTCATTTATGACACTGATTATTTCGAGATTGCCAAGATTGGCCTTCACACGTATTTGATTGAAAAGTTTCTTTATTTCGCATAAAAATAGGACCTCTTCTTCAACATTTTCATCAGTCAATATCGAATAGACACACTGTTGAAGTCGTTCCTTCATATCGGTCTGGGTTGGCAGCTCATTTATCTTTCCATTGAGGTGAATCAGATATTCTGAACCTTTTCAGGAGATCAATCGATTTACATTTTATTTTGCAAAGATAAAATACTAGTTAGTGTGGATTTATCCCGCTTTGGTTCATAAGAAGTGGTTTTCTTCAGATATTCTTTTAGCTCGTATCCCATATCAGCGCAGAGAAAACCTAAACACTTGATCTTTAAAATTTATTTGTATTTTAACTTTAGAAGGTCGTACACTAGTTGGCAGCTAATTTATCGGCAATTCTAAAAAAATACAGACGATGTGCAATCATCTCACTTTTTACTCATTGGAAATTGAGGGAGAGGCCATTTTTTCGTTAAATATAAACAAAAAGTATCAAAACTCAGCAATGATTGGGGAACTACATATATGTGCTAACAGAATTCAACCTTTGCGTCTTCTTTTTTTTTTGGTTGGGAAAAAACACTCTGGGGACACAAAAAATTTCACGTTGCTGAGAATGAAATAACGTCTTATTGTATTTCTTCATTTTCAGTAGAATATAAAACTCCGAGAACAAATAATTCATCTATGAGGAGGTCTCTCAATCGCGATTATTTAAGCATTTGTAAGAATTTAAAATCATTTAGTACATTTTTAAACGACTCCACAGAAAAGCATCGTTCGAAATAAAAGTTGCAAATAACCTCTAAAAGAACCTACAGAACAGAAACCAGCTTGACTTCAAATTTGGTTGGGTATCTCTATCTAGTCGTAGGATAGACATGCTTCAGCCATTCTCTGAAATTTTTCGTGCTGATTTTCGCGTACTTCTTCACAAATGGGTGTTTCTAGAGATTTATGTAATGGTAACAACGACGAAATCTGATAGAAATTTTTACCAGAAGCTCGCTAGCCGAAGATCGTGTGCCACCTTCCTTCCTCAGACAAATTGACACAAAATCTTTTATTTCAGCAGAAAATCCTTCAGGCAACGTAGGAGCAGGTTTTGAACTGATGTATTCCATCAAATCGAAAAAACTTAAATTTTTTATGTTGCTAGTAATGATGTGTTAGACTAGTTTCCCTAGAATTCAATACCTGCCTGGCTCTGGATAAGGATATCTTCCGAGAGCGCATTCGACGATCGTCAAGCCAAGGCTCCAAATATCAGTATCATGATTGTATTTGTCACCACCAAAACGCTCAGGAGACAGTAAGTAACTGTTCCAACCCAAGAATTTTTATATTCAAGAGTATAATTGATCTTCCCACTCACACCGAAATCCGCAATTTTGACCTGGCCCTCTGAATTGATCAATAAATTTGAGGGTTTAATGTCTCTATGGATAACTTTCATTGTTTTATGGAGGTATTCAAGACCTTTCAAGACCTATTTAAAAAATTCCAACAGTTAGGAGCCGTTCTTCTCTTTGTGAAGTACCTGAAATGTTATTGCGCCCAGAATGACTTCAGAGATCTGGCCTACTTCTTTTAAAACATCAGACAGTGAACCAACATCCATGTACTCCAAGGCAATGTTCACAGCGCCTTTATAATATTAACAATGTGAGAGATTCAGCCCTCGAGCTTTTGAAATTGTTGAGCATTACATTATAAAATGCGCTGTAGCATTTCACTATATATTCTGAATCGCAATCTCTTAGCGTTGTCAGCTCCAGCTTCAGTTGCTTATGGAAAGCTTCATCAGTAGTCAGCATTACGGACTTTAAAGAAAGTCAGCACAATGTGAAACTCTTTGTGTTACCTTAAGAGCGATAGGAGTGCCTGTGGGTACATGAATCACTTTATCGACTGTGCCTTGTGATCCTTGTCCAATAGTCTTCTCTTTCTTCAGATCATCAAATTTGATGTTTAATTTACGACTGTCACCAGTCTTTTCATCTTCGAAGAAGTTCTGAACGATGCCCTTTCCAATTCTCCCTTCAATACTCATTCCACTCTTTGAACTGACATTGGTGTTAAAAGAAACAGGGATTCCACTCATTCCACTCATCATTCCTTTCGGTTGAGGTGCTTTAAAAATTTCCTGCCCTTCAGCAGTATATGGAGTTTTTGTTTTGGTTTTATTTAAATCAGAACCCATGGATTGAATGGACATTTTGCTGTCATTGATGGCTAGATGATCACTTTGAATACTCATGCCGTTTAAATCCTTTAGCTGCTCGCTTTGTATACTCATTTCGCTGTATTGTGATTGATTCTGGATGTCCATTT
>ENA-UOTZ01001841-UOTZ01001841.1-compost-metagenome-genome-assembly--contig:-NODE-1841-length-12881-cov-10.135661_pt1 | contig 12881 bp, 2 predicted proteins | sample MGYA00238144_ERZ746983 | MGnify/ENA primary metagenome ERZ746983 (study PRJEB28759, sample SAMN06268863) | compost metagenome | isolation source: single cell | place: USA: California, Emeryville, Joint...
CAATGTAGCCACAATCCAGAGGATTTGGTGATGAGTTGTATATGCTAAAGAATTGGGCTCTGAGAGAGAAAGGCATTATTACTGGTTCTCCAGGTTTTTTACGCTTTTTTAAAAAATTTATTGATCGTTTATCGGTATTGACGAATCTTCGATAGTTGAAGATAACTGGAAAGGAGTTTATGCATTTTATTATATTTTATGTTCAGCTCGACATTTGATTAATAAAACCAATTTCTCTACATTTACAATTCCTTTTTCGGTTATTGAGAGAAACATGTTATGATTCGATCCGTAAACAGCATAAAAGATGAGCAATAATTTCTACGAACTTTTTCCCTAAATAATGTTTTTTATGAAATTTCATAGAGGGTTATTCAAGCAGGTTCAATCTTGAGTCGCTCTAGGAAGATATCCATTTCCATATTCAGATTCAAGTGCTTTTGATTTCTTCAAATAGCTCGGGCTTCAAATTGTTTCGGCACCTGAGGCAAAGCAAAAAGGAAAAGCAGTACTGAAAAAAAAAAATAATTTAATAAGTTTCGTTGAGACTGTCAGAACTTTTAATTCATTTCAATAAATAATAAACGCCGAAAAATTTGAATTTGAAATCATTCTACGAATTTTTCTTGATGCTTTCGATCGTTGAATTGGAATTAATTGAGGTTCTTGCAAGAATAAATAAATCAAAACTTGAACAGACGCTGCCTTTAATTTTGGGAAAACTTTGGTAAAGATATTCTCATAAGAAGAAAATAAGCTATCAACTCAGCTGGAGGACTTTAACATCCATGATCGAATGTATCTATTTGACTCAAGATTTGTAGTCTCGATATTTAACAAGAGGCAGTTGTCCTTATTGCCTTTGATCGCTTTTGACTAGATGAAGAACGCTATGTGGAACTTAGACCTTTGAGATTGATTTCGAAATGACTTGATCTTCATGCGGAAAAATAATTAAAAGCGACTTTTTAATGAAAAAAAGTTTATGCAGTTCTACGCAGCGCCTCTCTTAGTGTCCTCCTTTTTATGAATGAGAGAAGAAGGCCTATTTCATATTTCTGTCAGTTCTCCAGTTCCAAGAAACCATTGCTGCCTTAAACTACATAAGCACTGGCCAAAAATTGTCACGGAATTATTAGATAGTTCCAAAATATCCGACTTGGAACTAATTAAATCGATCTATTATGCGGAAATAATTTGGTACATAGCTGAGGATATTGTCCGCTCGCAGAACACCGAAAAGGTGGAAAATATAATCCTTCTGGTAGTCAATAAGTGAGGCAAGCTCTTGAAGTCGTTCAAGAGGCTGAATCTGGCATTCGTCAGTAGATCATCTTCATATCATATTTTTATACTATGCTTCTTGGACGCCTCAAAGGCGAAGAAATAGTAGTTCCTACATGCAAATTTCTGTGTTTGAAGAGGATGAATAATTTAGTAATCTCTGAAGGTTTTTATGAAACTTGGTCTTAGTTAAAATTTAAAATGGAATGGTGTTTAATTTAATGTAATTCTCTAAAATTTGCAAAATAAGTTGACTCTCCTAAGACTATGTGCTCCACTTGCATTTCACTAACTTGTGAGATTCATTCGCTCCGAAATGAGCCTATATGCACGTGTAGTGTTTCTCGTTGTATAAAACTAGCTATCTTTACACATTTCTATGGCATGGTTTCTCAGAGTTCACAATAATCAAGTCGCCATTACGTGATTATCTCCGATTCTCAAAATACATCCATGGAATCTTAGACCACGAATGAAAAGTTCTGATCTTCCTCGTGATATATATATATGCATATCTATTTTTCTCATAATCAACGTATGGTATTTCAAAATGTATAAAGTTTTGGTGGGAATTAGCTAGTTCAATCTCTCAAGCTTAGCCCTTCTGGAAAAAGATCACAAGAGCATTTTAGGCTTTTTTATCCCTCATACAGAAAAAAAACACACAGCAGCATGAGCATATTCCTCAAGATTAAGCAATTTCTTTATCATTTGACGAATTGCAAAACAGTGGTTGGTCTCAATATGAACGGAATTAGCGCAAAAGAAACACCTTAAAACAGTATAGGAATATCTACATGATGAGGAATGAAAAATACCTGAGGACGAAATTTCAATCATTCACATGATTATTTGTCACTATGGTCGTCGTTCCTCATTGCTCATTGATTATGATACCAATAAGCGTTATGTAAACTGGATAATTGGGATGTTTTTGAATATTATTCAAATGATCTTTCACAAAGCACTAAATACTCAGGTCAGCTCTATGATTTCAACCACCAACTTCTTATGAAAAGGCAATCGCTTCAATAGATATTTCCAGAATGTGGTTTTGCTAGTTTCTTGATTAGAAATGCTGTTTTGGAAGAATCTTATTTCCAGTTGTGTAGTTTGTCTTTCAAGTTAAGCAACAGCTAAGGCGAAACTATGAATTCGGTGATATATCTAACAGAGGGAGGATGAAGAGGACCTTTTCATTAACTGGTTTGCTTTGTGAAGTACCTGCTGTCTTCTTTAGACGCTCTAAAACTTTTTCGAGTGTGTATTGCATTCCTATGGAATTAAATTTCGACATTTTGGCAGCATTACAAAATTGGGGACGGGTTCGAGAGAAGGTCACTTAGCAAATTGCAATGTGCCTGAATCTCAATTAAGCAGATTCAAAGAATTACGAATCACAATTGAAAGGCTTCATTATGAATAAATTTCTCAGAGTATCTTTAAAAAAATAAAATGTATTTTTCAACAAATTTTCATACTCACGCATAATATTTTTACAACACTGAATGAAAAAATGCATGAAACTTCATCTATTTGTCATATTTACTTTCATAATTTTTACAAGTATGTTCCTAACAAATGAATTTCCTTGAAGCAATCGAGTTGGAAGGATATCGAGGATTTTCTTCGTTTGATCGAGGTCATGACTGAGTTTATAGACAAAGACTGTCCACCCAATCATCATCAACAAGAAGTAGCCGATCACACATATCGCCACAAGTATCGAAAGTGAATTCCTTTCGAAGTCCAAATAATCCAATAAATCATCATTCATTTTCATGCACAAATCTCGAAGTGTTTGACTTAGTGCAATCACAAACTTATTGCCTTCTGCATAACGGATACTGCTCCCTATTGATTTCATAGTTGTAGCTCTATCTGAAGAACTGTTTAGCGCTGCGATATTTTTTTCCATATTATCAACCAATACGTTCAGGGCACTTATCAACCCATCTTTTGCAATTCCTCCAAATCCTTCGTAGCATGTAGCATTAAGGAGAATATCTTGCTCTGTATAAGAGCAAATTTTCTCTGATAAAGCATTCATGAGATTAGCTGATGTGTTTTGACTGTAAACCGCATGATTTGTTGTAAACGCTAACTGCGTGAATGATTGCTGAAAGTCTATGAGGAGAGGCTTGAAAATATTGTAAGTGGCTGTGTATCTTTCGAGGCCTTTTTGGAAGCTTTCTTCATTCGAATCAGAGTTAAGATATACGTACTCTGCGTCAGCAAATACTGAACTAAATTGATTTCTGGTTCTCTCCAACATATTATATTCAGCAAGGCTGGTTCTCCAATTCGATGAGTACCTTGAAAGCTCAAAGTAGCAAATCAAAAACGGCGTGACCAGAACAGAAAATAGAAATGTGAAGGCTATAGTCCTCACTACAAGGTGACGTCTGGGAAGGACGTAACTACTGAAAAGTCTATCACGAGACCTTGTATCTTGGAATCGACTTTGGTCTTTGGTTTTAGCCTTTAATTTTCCCTTCACTTGAGCTTCGTCCGATAAGCGAATCGTCTCAATCTGAATATCTTTTTTGGAAATTTTACAGAAGAGGACAAGAATATTATTCTGCTTATTTTTGATCTTTGTATAAACCAGACCCAAGCAGATTAGAGCCAGAAAAGTGCAAACGCAACCGATACAAAGCGTAATGAGGTTCAGTGTGACGGTAATCTTGTTCTGGCTATCTATTCCTGTTTGAATCTCTGTCGCATAAATCAACAGATAATCAACAATATTGTTAGTGTTTTGTTCTCCAAAAATCTGTGGGAAGTAGTTCTCATTTGCGAAGTTCACTCCTCTTCCGGCATCAATGGCTCTGGTATAACCATAACTGAGTGCAAGATCTAGAGCACTAATAAGAGACATATTTTGAACCTCGTTGGTGTTTGATACTATCACTGGGATCGGATTCTTTTCCATATAAGAGATAAGGATCCCTTTTGAAGAGGTATCCTGGTATAAGTCAGGAATGGCTAGCATGCTACTATTGAAGTAAAACATGAGCCAATAAAAATTTTCAGATTCCAAGCTAGAAGGAAGCATCTGTTTATGAATCATTTTCCGAGTATAAGACAGCTTTATTGATCTCTTTAAATAAGTGGCGATTAGTGTTGGATGAATGTTCATGTTTGCTAGCTGTTGGAGGACCTGAATCGCTGAATCTGTCACCAAAAAGTGAATAATTACCATTAGGATAATAATAAGCGCAGCTACAAGCCCAGAGTAATAATGACTTTTAATAAGTCTCATTGAATTATTTTCTTTAATCACTTGACGAATGACTCTTGAAGAATTTGCGGTTTCAGCTGAATGCCTTCCGGAACTCATACTCTCTTGCTTTTCGACGAAAATTTTCTTTCTCTTCTTCTGCATTCTCTTCTCAGGAAAATGGAGTTCCCTTTTATCGGAGTGATTTAAGGAATGTTGATAAGATCTTTCAGTAGTAGGGTCATCATCATCGTCACTTATTTTCAGGGCTTCTTCTTCTTTAATAGGCTGAAGGATTTTCGCTTCTGGAAGGTTTTTCTTGAGAATTGAGATTTCATCGTAATTTTCTGCACGTAAGTATGGTGATTCGATTGCTGTAAGCTCATTGGTGGTTGTCAGACTCTTGAATGAACCGTCATTTTCGCCTGTAGCTCTCGGGAAAAATTGTTTTGGATAAGTTCCATTCGAGAAAAACATCTCTCTTTCACTTGGTTTTATGAGTGGTGAGAGTGTATGAAGTCCTAGCTGTTCTGAAATTAATGGGATTACTCCTTTAAGAGTGGTTGGCTTTTTTATTGGGGTAAGTTTTGATATCTCAATTTCCCAATGTCCCGACTGTAAACTCAAACGCTGAAATTTCCGGAAAGTGTATTTGAGACTAACTTTATAGACCTCAACAGACTCTTCACTCATCATTCTCAGCAGATTTATTAAATCGGCTGACAACAGCTGATCGTTTGCGTTTTCTTTGATTTGTTGAAACATGCTTCGATATTCCTTCGAATTTGTAAGATGAGACTTGCTCTGAAGGACTTTGTGTGTCATCAACATGAAAGTTGTTAATGTTTTTGTCTTGGCCTCTAACTTTACAGTCTGCTGCTTTTTCTGACTCAAAGACTGCAGTTCTTCGTCATCATTCTGAGAGTGTTTCGATATCTCTTGATTTCCAAATATGGCTGGGATCAAGGAAGGAATCAGGAGAGAGATGTTTACACGCTTTTCATCGGTTTGATATTGTTTTCCTTCGAAAAAATCTTCCAGTCCTTTGGTAAATGAGACTAGATACCCTCGTTCATCTATAACAATATAATTTCTTTTCTGTTCTTCGAGTTGCAGTGAGGCAGCCGCATATATTTGAGAATCCTGGATCTCAATTTTAACATACAGATAAAACGGTACTAGCAGTCTCTCGCGATTCAATCCAAGCATCAAATCACCAAATGTATGGTTTGTTGTGAATGTATCCGCTTTACTACGCAATTGAAGCAGCATGTGTTGATGAGGCGCTCTCATATGAGGGAGCATGAAATTGTTGATATTCATGTCACCCTCAAGCTCTTGGTTGGTTCCAAAATTTTTGTAGAAATTATTTGAAGCGCGAAGTAAAGCCCCAGGATTGTCGAACAAGTCAACTATCATGAACATAGTTTTTTCATTATAGAGGTCTTCATGAGTAGAGAAACCCTTAGGCCCATTCTTCTTGTGCATGCTTTTTTTCTGGAAAATGTTGAGAAGTTTGGCATTTAGCCCTGCAAAAGCAGAACTGCTCTCTCCTCGGACGTCTCTCCTAAATTTGATTATCAGCAGAATGAGTTCAGCGCTCTCTGGATTCAGCTGAGAGAGTTTTTCGAACGTGTCTTCCAACTCTTCAATCTGTTCAACGAGCTGTTTTCCTATTTTGTGAAGTTTCTGGAGATCAACAATAGCACTCTCGTGAAGATAGGAGAAGAATTTAGTATATTCTACTCTTATTGTTACTTCTTTTTTCTTCAACTTTTGTAAGTTTTCATCAAAAGTAATCCCATCACTGATGTTATAGTTGTGCAAAGCACCCTCTTCTACGGTCATAGCATGGGTTGCAATGCTTTTGATTTCAGTCAAAAAATATTCATAAAAGACCTGGAATTTCTTTCTCTTGCTCTTCATAATCGCTGAGAACCTTGCAACTGTCAGGCAGGCTTGGACAGGGTTGTTGAGTTGAAATGCAAGGTAACTAATCACTCTCGCAAGGAAACTGAGTCTTCCATAGAAACGTGAGTTGGGAGTAATGAGGAAATATGTTAGTCTTGCCACCATCAACTCTTCAACCAATGTGGAGTGATTTAACTCGAATAGATTCAATTTGAATTCCTTTGTCAAAGTCGGTGATCCAGCGCTTTGCTCTAGAAATAACTTGGAGCAAGGACAGGAATTGGAGTCTGAGCAAACAGCAAAATGACACTGGAGGTAGTGCAAAATTTCACTCTCAATTCTCTTCTCTTGTTTCATCTCAAGGATTCTGTGTATGTTATACTTCTCTGCAATCACTGGTAATGATCGAGAAGAATTAGAAGGCAATTTGAGAGAGTATATCTTTTGATAGATGTTATAAAATGACCACATGCAGAAAATACCAGTCGAAAAATAGGCAATATCCAGCATTTTAATCACTCTCATAGTATCGAGCATGCTAAATAGAAGATGGGCTTCAAGTTGATGCCTGACCAAAAGAATGGCTGAATGGCTCAAATAGAAAGACGAGATCAACCCATAAAGCAGATGTGTCTTGTAGTAGTGATAGGTCATCCATTTCAGTCCCAACACTACTTGAGAAATCCCAAAGCAGCATGAAATGATATCAATGACTAAAGGAGAAAGTCCATGTTCTCTGACTCTCCAGTCGACAATGCTCAGAATAACGATGAAGAAAATCCGGAAATATTGAAAAAGGGAGTCGTTGTGGCATAGTTTGCTCTTAAGGACAGTTCCAAAAGAAAGATCAACTGACAACATCAACTTTCGAGTGAAGAAATATGCCAGGAAGGCAAGGAGGTAGATGATTTTAAACCAGCCAAAGGATGTAGTTTCCGTCATCGTAGTCTTTGGTGTTGGTGTTGATAATGATGAATCGTTATCGTTTTGAAATGTTCCAAATGGGATTTGGTGAGCCAAATCTGCATTGGGGATGTAGGAGTGAGTGAGAAAATCCAAAGCAGGAAGATATAGCAGCATGTCACAGAGAGTGAAGAGTCCTTTGAAAGTGCTAATGGCGAGTCTATATGAGATCGTCAGTCGATTCCTGAGTATGAAGAGAAGTAATCCTAAGCACCCTGTTATCAGAAAGAGAAGGAAGGAAACCATTTGAAACAGACAGTTCGTATTACTAAGAGTCTCCCAAGAGCAGAATCTGGTGAAATCAAGAAAATGTAGCCATTGATTGAGCCATGAAGAAACACCTGATAGAGTCGAATCTTGATTTTGTGGAGAGTCTCCAGGAAGGAAGAATCCATTCAAAGTAAAGATTTGGAGACTGCTGAGAATCACTAGAGCATAAGCTGCGTAGCCATTGTCTAAAGGATTCGGAACCGAGTTGTATATACGAAGGAATTTGACTTGGAGAGAGAAGGGCATTTTTCTTGATTCTGTAGGGTTTTTTTAATTACTTTTTTTGTTTTTTTTTTTAAAAACTATTCAAGATATAATCGCTAATAATTTAGGGCTTTTATCAAGTATTATTCTATTATCTGTGTTCACCTCTTGTGTATATATATTTAAATCCCTCCAATTAAATTTCATCAAATACCTTCGAAAAAACATTCTGGAAATTACTTGTGAAGTGTTCGATTTGATCAAGAAGGTGTTGCTTATTTGTTAATGCGGACAGCTAACTCTCAAAATTCTATTGCTTGCTACTGTATCGACTCGAAACGATTCGTTCAGACAGAAATTTCGGTCCATTGCGTTCTCCAAATCCAAATAAGAGTAATAAACTCAGCTTAACCATCCTTAATTGCTTTTTTTTTTTGGAAATTTCGCAGAGGTAATTCAATACTAATCTTCATTATTCAGTCGAGCTGAGAGCTTTGAAAATCGGCGTATAGATTTTAATTTTCTCATTTAGAAGCTCAGCTTGCAGTTTAGTAAATCTCAGAAGCAAGTACCTCCTTAATCATTCCTCGTTACTGAAAAATTAACAAAAAAGCGTGCTCCTTTGAATCACCCAAGCTCACATATTTTTTGGACATACGCGGATGAAAGAAAAAGCTTAGTAAGAAGAACTTTAAAATCTTCATTGAGGCTCAAGAATTTGAGTTTTTCTCGATCAGCACAGAAACCCGATTATAAAGAGACATTTGAAATTCTTCCATGAATTTCCATGCTTCCTGTGAATTTTATTTACTAAATTGAGAAGGGGTTTTTGCGATACGCGTCATAAATTTATCAGACTCCTTAACTTTAAATAATTTACCTTTGTTACTTGCCAGGGGTGCTTTCATATCAAATGATTTATAATAATTTTTAATAATTTTATTTCTCGAATGTCACACCTAATTGTACAGATTGAGCTAAAAAAATTGAGGATTTGAAAATTTCCACTTTTGTTTTCACGCAAAAATCCCATTCGATCATTATCAGTTATTAATGCCATTCTGGGGTGTGGTAGAAGGCCTCAGATCATCGAACCTAAAAAGCAATATCATCCAATGTCCCAATCATAAAAGAAAAGGCATTGGGTTGGTTTTGAAAATTTAACCAATTCCATGAACCATATTAGGAAAATGAAAGATGGGTATTTTGTATTGAGGTAATCTTATTCATTCACAAGCAATGACCATGGTAAGTATTTCCACAATGATAAACAATTAGAGTTAATTTGGATCAATTTGTAGACTGAAATATTTTCGTTCGGAGGTGAATAGCCTTCCCGGGGCCATCGGAAGAACGACCTAGTTGCTAAGTTTAAACCTTTTTTTGTACACTAATACATTTGAGTACCTTCTGTGTAAAGTCATAATGGGATGTAGTTTCTACCAGATATTGTTGAGATTTTCCTCATAAAATGACTAAGATTTGCATGGACATTCATTCATATTAATGGCTTTCTAAGGTTATGCAAGAGGAATTATTGTTAATTTCCAAATATTTAGCTAAAGTCCTTCAAGTTGAACCTCCAAACGAAATTGTGCTTAAGTTATTGAGAGTTTCCGATGTCTGGAATGAAGTAGAACTTAGACAGCGAAATAAGATTATCTATGAGCTATCTATGCATGCTAATTGCAGATAATTATGGTTCTCATTGTGAATAGCCTGCTTGGTCTAAAGCAGAATCTCCAAACCCAAAGTTCACATGCTTTGATAATTCATTATAACAACTCAGCATGAGGACAACCGGGCTTCGAGTAATGGGCAGCAATGATATTTGGGAAGCAGGTATTTCGTCAAATCTCCTTATCTTGCTTTTTTTTTTTTAATCTCGAGATCGATATTTTTCTTTATTTCTGATTTCAAATTTCTCTAAGCTCAGCAATATCAGAGAATTGGATTATCTTACCTTCGAACCTTGATTGGAATTTTTGCAGAAGAACTCAATCGGACTGCCAAACAGATCGACACAAAAACCGTGCAAATACATCCGACAGAATCAGATTTGATAAGAGAGCCGCATCGCTATGAGAGTTAATATATCTTATCTGCATATATTCCCTTTTTATTCACGCTTGTCAGACTACATTTTGAACGTCTAGCAGCCACCTAAAATATAAAAAAATCGTTCTTATTTACGATAGAAAAAGTCTTTTAATCAGAATACTCGCAGGAAATTTGTTCCCATTCCTCTCTCCCTAAAATCATGCTGACTGGTTTGAGAACAGATTCAATTTGTATTTTCTATGAATTCAGTCTGGTATTTCATTAAATTAGAAAAAAAGATAAAGCGCGATGACAATGGATCATGGCTTAACTTACCTAGTGGGAATTCAAAAATTGTCAAGAGCAAGTCACTCAGAAAATTTGTTTTGGAACTGAATCTTAACTAAGCTAATTCAAGGAGGTTTGAATCATAATTGAAATTCTTCATTCTGGATAAATCCTCAGAGCATCTTTGAAAAAATAAATTTGATTTCTCAAAAAATTAGATATTTATCTTTTTTTACAACTAAATGAAAAAAATGCACGGAACTTAAGCTATTTTATCATATTTACTTTCATTATTTTAACTAGCATGTTCTTCACAAATGAATTTCCTTGAAGTAATCGAATTGGAAGGATATCAAGGATTTTCTTCGTCTGATCGAGATCATGACTGAGCTTGTAGACAAAGACTGTCCATCCAATTAGCATCAACAGGAAATATCCGACCACAGATATAACCACAATGATCAACAGAGAATTCCTCTGGAAGTTCAAATAATCCAGCAAATCGTCATTCATGTTCGTGGAGAGTTCTCGAAGTGTCCGACTGAGTACAATCGCATAATTAATACTTTCTGCATAATAGATACTGCTCCCTATTGATTTCATGGTTGAAACCCTATCTGAAGAACGGTTCAGCGACGCGACATTTTTTTCAAAAAAGTCAACGAATACATTCAGGGCATTTAGCAACCCGTTTTTTGCAATACCTCCAAACCCTTCGTAGCAAGTCGAGTCAACGCGAGCATCTGCTGGCATAAAAGGGCAGAAGTTCTGCGAGAAAACTCCGTTGAGATTAGCTGATGTATTTTGACTATAAACCGCATGATCTTTTGAGAACGCTAACTGCGAGAATAATTGCTGAAATTCTGTGAGAAGAGGTTTGAGAGTGTTGAAATTCGCTGTGAATTTTTCTAAGCTTTTTTGGAAGTCTTCTTCATTCGAATCAGAGTTAAGATATACGTATTCTGCGTCAGAATATGTTGAAATAAAATGAGTCCTGGTTATTTCCAATACATTGTAGTCATTTATTCCCGTTCTCCAATTCGATGAATACTTTGAAAGCTCAAAGTAGCAAATCAAAAACGGCGCGATCAAACCACAAAATAGACATGCGAAGAATACACTCCTCAGTACAAGGTGACGTCTGGGGAGGACATAACTACTGAAAAGTCTTTCGCGAGACCTTTTATCTTGGAGTTGACTTTGGTCTTTAGTTTTAGCCTTTAATTTTCCCTTCACTTGAGCTTCGTCCGATAAGCGAATCGTCTCAATCTGAATATCCTTTTTGGAAATCTTACAGAAGAGGGTAAGAATGGTACTCTCCTTATTTTTGATTTTTGAATAAACCAGACCCAAGCAGATAAGAGCCAGAAAAGTGCAAGCGCAACCGATACAAAACGTAATAAGGTTCAAGGTGACGGTTATATTGTTCTGACGATCTATTTCTATTTGAATCTCTGACATATAGGTCAGCAGATTATCAACAATATTCTGGGTGTTTAGCTCTCCAAAAATCCTTGGGAAATAGTTCTCATCTGCGAAGTTCACCCCCCGTTCCGCATCGAGGGCTCTGGTATATCCATAACTGAGTGCAAGGTTGAGCGCACTAATAAGAGACATATTTTGAACCTCGTTGGTGTTTGATACTATCACTGGGATCAGGTTCTTTTCCAAATGAGAGGTAAGAATCTCTTTTGAGGAGGTATCTTGGTATAGATAAGGAATGTCTTGCATGCTACTATTGAAGTAAAACATGAGCCAATAAAAATTTTCAGATTTCAAACTCGAAGAAATCAATTGTTTATCAATCATTGCTTGCATATAGGTCAACCTCATTGATCTCGTTATAAACCCGGCATTTTGCGTGGGATGAATATTCATGTTTGCAAGTTGTTGCAGGACCTTTATCGCTGAATCTGTGACAGAAAAATCAATAATCATCATGATGATAATGATTAGTGCAGCCATAAGTCCAGAGTAATAATGACTTCTTATGAGTTTCATCGAATTATTTTCTTTAATCACTTTACGAATGAGTTGTGAAGAATTTGAGGTTTCAGCTGAATATTTTCCGGAACTCATACTCTCTTGTTTCTCGAAGAAAATTTGATTTCGCTTCTTCGAAATTCTCTTCTCAGGAACATGGATTTCCCTTTTATTGGAGTAATTCAAGGTGTTTTGATCGGATCTCTCAGTGGTAGGATCATCATCATCACTGATCCTAAGGGATTCTTCTTCAATGGGTCGAAGTATCTTTGCTTCTGAAGGTCCTTTTTTGAAATTTGAGATTTCTTCGAAATTTTCAACACGTAGGATTGGCGATTCGGTTGCTGAGGAGGGTTCATTTGTAATCGCCAAACTCTTGTTAGATTCGTAATTTTCGTAGGTGGGTTTTGGTAAAGAATGCCTTGTATAAATTTCATTCGAAAGGTAGAGCTCTGAGAACTTTTTCTCATCTCTTTCGCTTGGTTTTGTGAGTGGTGAGAGTGTATGAAGTCCGAGCTGTTCTGAAATTAATGGGATTACTCCTTTAAAAGTTGTTGGCTTTTTTATTGGGGTAAGTTTTGATATTTCGATTTCCCAATGCCCTGATTGCAAACTCAAACTCTGAAACTTCCTGAAGCTGTATTTGAGACTAACTTTATAGACCTCAACAGACTCTTCACTCATCATTCTCAGCAGATTTATTAAATCGGCTGAC